>ERZ809209.49-NODE-49-length-85708-cov-929.987706_pt1 | contig 85708 bp, 108 predicted proteins | sample MGYA00520514_ERZ809209 | MGnify/ENA primary metagenome ERZ809209 (study PRJEB31576, sample SAMEA3212657) | Homo sapiens | biome: human-gut; feature: human gut; material: fecal | place: Sweden | collected 2012 ...
ATTATTATATGTACCTTAGTATAATCCTATATGTGTAGGATACCAGGATTAGTGATGAGGTGTATAGGGTTAGGATTATTAGCTGTGAGATGATATACCTTATTTTGTTTGTTGGGTGGGTATGCTTGTGGGCTTGGTATATTTTCTCATTGCGTATGAGGGTTAGGATAGTTCCTACGGATAGGATTATTCGGATTATGTGATAGAGGATGTTCATGGTAGTGATATTATATCGATTATGGTTATATCTGTTAGGGGTATCTGTAGTATATCTCTTATTTGTAATCTTATGTGTTCGGAGTGGAGGTGGTTTTTGTTTATCTCTTGGTTGGGGTACCTTAGATATGGCCTTAGTTCCTCAGTTCTGTAGGGGATTACCATTTCCTCGGTGAAACCCTCTGTGTAGTCTTTAGTGTGACCTGGTACCTCGAAAGATACCAGGAATTTTCCTTTTGTTAGCATGGCTCTAGTTCATTAGTTAGGATTCTTATATCGGTATATTGATTCATGTATTCTCTTTCTGAGGATATGTCTAAGCATTTACATGCTATATAGTGACCGTACATTGATATACCGGATTCGTAGCCTTGGTCATCGTTTAGGAAGTTAGCTAATGGTATTTTGTCTACTGAGCATACCTTTTGTTGTCCTGGTAGGGTTTCGGAATCTGTATATCCTACAAAGTCATAAGTATCGGTATTATCGGTCATGGTAGAGAATATTTCGATTAGCCAGTTAAAGTCCTCTAGAGGTACTCTGTCTAGCCATTCCCATCCGATTGGGTATTGGTTTACTGTTATGATTGGTTCCATGATATTAGTTGAGTTGAAGGTTAAACTTTGGTTTACCTAATAGTACGGTACGTGGGCGTTCATCTTCATCCAGGATTCCAAGTATGAGATACATATTAGGATCTTTGGGTATTTCGAAATAGAATCCCGGTTTAGGTTCATCTCCATTGAATGATACATGTACTATTTCGGTGTTTTCTAGTAATCCATTTAGTTGTACATGGGATAAATAATTGCGAATAGCCGTATGAGGTTCTTCGGGATTGTTATCCAATGAGATGAGCATATCGTTAAACCATTCGGGATGGTCGCATAGTTTGATTAATTGGTTTTTGATGTATTCTGTCATAGGTTATAATATTTTAATAGGTCCTCAATGAATTGTTCCTCTTCTTCAAAATAGTCCTGGTCTAATACATATTGAGATACGTAATGATGATAGAGTGGGCCAAATAATAGGGTAAATAGTTTACCCTTAGCTTCATCGGCAATTTGTTGAAGTTCATCGGCCTCTTCTTCTGAGAGTTCAAAAATTTCTTTTACTATTCGACCATCGGCAGTTTTCCAAGTTTTTACCAGTTCCCTGGCTTGTTCATGTACCCCTGAAGGTAATGAGTCTAGTATATATTTAAGTTCTTCGGTAATCATAATGTTATTTGTTTATGGGTTTAGCAATTACTGATATGAATCCTTGTGGATATAAGGTATACATAATCTGATAGTTCCCTGTGGGCAAGAAGACCTGCATTATGTTTGCAAGTAATGGGTAGATTTTCCATTGGTTTTCCTTTAGAAAGTTATTCCAGTCATCGAATTCTTCTGGATAATTACCTGATAGTTGGATATGATACTGTTCTTGGTCAGCAATAAATAAATTGGTTACTATCTGTATTTCATCTGATTCCTTTTTATATTGGGTAATTGGGTACCAAAGTCCTTCGGTTTTCCATTTATTGAGTTGGAACAGAGACATGCCCTGTTTCAGTACGTTGAGTAATTTATATAAGTTTACCATAGTGATTATTTATTTAGTTGGTTAAATAATTCTGATACTGCAAGTTGTTGGAAGATTTCTGTTTCCCTGTGGTCTGATTCCCATTTTTCGATAGTATTATAAATGCTGGTATATTGGGATATCATGTCCTCATCTTGTTCATCGTCTTGGATAAATTCCCGGAGATGTTTTTTGAGTCCGGTTATGATATAATCCTGATGTTCTGGGGTTAATTGAAGGATTCCGAATAAGATAGCCTCTACCTGTGCGGGTGAATAATCATAATATTGGTCGTCGGCACCCTTTGTTAAGTCCATGTGAGAAATAATGTTTTCCCGGAGATTTTCGAAGAGAACTTCCTCTGAAGCATATGTGATGATATATCCTGAGATATAATCAGCAAAAGGTTCATCCTCTAAGTCGATTGAGTAAACCTGGATATTGGTATCTTCCTTGTTAATGAGAAGACCATCGGAGTAATCATAAGTATAAATGGGGTGGGAAGCAAGCAGTTCCCGGATGGCCTCTAAATTTTTTAATTCTTTCATAATATGTCTATATTAAAATTATTTGAGAAATATTTCTCATTGCAAATATACAAAATTATTCCTAAACTTGTTTTTATAACTACTTTTATTTTTATAAATAGGGAGGTTCTGGGAGGTGTTTTAGGTGCCTCCCAGAGTGTTTTGTTAATATTGCCCGGTCATGGTAATGATAATGAAAAGGGATTCATCATTGAAATGTACCTGGATAGTATCTCCATAGGAGTTTGACATGTAATGAGAATTAGGGTTAAGTTCTTTTAATGGGTGATGTTCATCCCAATGAGAATTAATGAATTCTATCACGTATTGTTCAAAAGCATCGGATTCTCTGCAGTAGGTTTCTGCCTTTTCGTCATCGTCTATAGGATAATCCCGGAATTGGAGATTAAGAGTTCCCATATATGATTCATCTGGGTTTGAGATTTCATTAACTGATTGAGCGGTGTAACCAAAAGCATCAAGAGTTCCATTGAAGTAACCCATAATGTTTGAGATTTCGTTAATAGTTGTCATAAGAAATAAGTTTTGTGACCCTGTTCGAGGTCGGTTAATAATTATATTTATTTTCTCTTATGCAAATATAGAAATAATATTTTAAATATGCAATAATTAAGGGAGCCCAGATGTTAGTGTTTCTGAACTCCCTAAGGATATATTAACTGGTTAGGGATTATTATAATTCATCGGCCATCATTGGTTCCTTGGGATTATTTAATTTCTCCTTAGAACGTCTTGTAGCCCAATTCTCGTAGGGTTTGTAACTGAAGGTACGTGTTGTTTCATCGTATGCAGCATATACCATTTGTTTACGGGATATTCTCCTTCCGTAAGTTTTCTTAAGATTAGCAAACCAATCTAGATACTCCTGTAAAGAGTTAAAGATTTCTTTGTTCCCGTCTAAATCATTTTTAGGACGGGTTTTCCATGTTGCTTCTATATAGCATTGATGTAGGGTGATTGAAATAAAGTATCGGCACCAACTACCACCAAAGGTAGTGCCCGTGGAGAATTCTATCTCCCGAGCAACTAATGGACTAACGTTATACTTTGTCATGCGATTGAGAAATTAAGTTGGAAAATCCAGTTGTTTCTATCGAGTTGATTGAATGATATGAACCTCCCATCATTATCGGTAAATTCATTCATGAATTGAACTGCAGCAGATGCTAATTGTCCCTTATAGGAATTAGTATTGGCAGTTACCATGGATTCGAAAATGAAAGAATAATAGGTGGTATCATAGATTTGTACCTGATTAATGTCCAAGCAATTGAGTTTGTAATCATCTTCTAGTTTGATTAAGAGTCCCATTAGGAGATTAAGGAGATTACCCTGTTCATCAGAGTCAAGTTCAAATGTAGATTTCTTTTCTAAGAAATTGCGAACTACCTTAGTTAGTTCGTCTGCTTGATTGTAAGTTACTGAGTTCGTTTTCATACTTTTGTCTATTTTTAAAATGATATGCAAATATAAGCATTTTTATTTTTATAGAAAAATATATCTATTTTATTTTTAAGGAGGCTGAGGATGTGTATACGCTAAGAAAGGCAGTGGATTAGACTGCCTTTCAATTATTAAGGTAATTTGGGAGTTAGCAAGTATAGAGCCTCTCTTATGATTGAACTCTCCATAGGTTCTAAAGAGGGTTCCTTATATATTAGCCCACCTTTCTTCTTTTCGTTTTCAAATACTTCATGTATGGCTTGCTTTAGTTTAGTAGCTAATATCTCTGATAACTCCTGAGATTTAAGAGAGGTAAGTAACCCATTTCGTATTTCCCTAATATCCTGGTCATTTTCAGTGATAGGTTTTGCTTCTACTAATTCTTGTATACCTGAGGAATACTTATTAAACTCTTCATACCCTAAATGTTGTAGGTCATTAATGAAGATACTAAATTCATCATAGGTAAGTCTAGTATCAAAACCTACTCCATGATATAGTTGTACTAAAGGGACAAAGATTCTCCTCAGTGTATTGAAATCTTTTAGATGGTCCAATTTTATTCCTGATTCGAGAGGTATTTTATATACCTTTTCACCCTTCAGTACTACTAACAGAACCATTAGTCTTGGTGGTAATCTTTTCTCGTTCATAAGCAAGTTTTTGTATTATGAGCTGTACATAGGTATTTCTCTCTTTATAGATAAACATTACCGATAGAAGTATCTCATGTTTCGGTAATATCATCTGTATGAAATTGCCTGGAGCAATTACAGTAGCTACTACTGGAGAATCCTCCTGAGAGAAATTCTCTAATATCATTTCTGCCCTCTTAATGGGTTCTGGTTTTGTTGGGTCCAAAGTTAGGACTGGAGCAGTTATACATTCCTTGATGCCCTGTGTTAAGGCATTATATAACCATTCATCTTTTATATCCTCTACTTGGAGGTTTTTCATTGTAATCATATCCTAAACCTATTTAGAGTCCATACACCCAGGATATTAGAGAATACCCATAATTCCCAGTTTTTGTAAAAGTTATAGGGTTTACTGAATTGAGATGTTTGAAATATTATCTGATTTGGTGTTCTAGATAACATTTCTGCATGGCAAGTTAATACTCCAGAGGATAATTGAACTTTAAAAGCTTTAATTACATCCTCATCATTTTTAGTCTCTACTGAGGTAAGTAATTTAATAAATTCTACCTCTACACCTTCCGACATTTTAACCTTTCGGAAAGCAAATTTCTCTTTATTCTCCATTTTGTTGATATTTAGATAAGAACTCTTGAGCTAGTTCATCTTGAGTTCTTTCGATTATATTCTTTACTATTGTTTTATTTTCTACTCTAGCCCACATATATAGCATGCCCAATTGAGCATCCATATAGCAATCTATAAGAGATGGGTCCTTTCTAAATACATCCCATTGTTTTACGAAATTTGTTCGAACCAAATCCCTATAACCCTGGTCTGATATATCTTCTTGGTCTATATAAGCAGATACCCTTTTCTTGACTTCTAAAAGAATTTTCTCTAAGCTTTCGGGTAATCTGAAATTTTCTGGTAAGTTATGATATACCAAAGCCTTAGGTATCAATTCCTCAAAGATAAACTGATTATCGAATAGTTTCTTTGGGTATCTACCTGAAAATATCAATGGTAGCTTATACCTTAGCAACGATGGTACTACGTCATATATAGCATAATGTTTCCGATATTCCTGATAGACATCGAAATATAAATTCTCATCGAATATACCAGATTTCCTCATTATTGCCTGTAAAGTATTATAAGCAGCATTGATATGAGTATTACTCAATTTGAATACTAAGTTGCCATTTTTAATAGCAATGAGTTCACTACAGCATCTCTTTCGTCTAAATAAGTTCATGTGATTAAAATGTAAAGTCAATGTATATTTTCCTTTTTCCCTTGAGAAATTTTTCGTGATTTGAGTCATCATACTTATGGCAAGCATAAGTCTTAGATGATTTATCATAATGGTCTCTTACCCATACTGGAGCAGTATCAGTTGGTTTTAATTTAAAGTATGTACCCTGATTAACCTTGTTAACCTGAGTCTCTTTGTAAGATGTCTTTGGTAGTTCCATATTTTTGTCTATTTTAAAATTGATATGCAAATATAATTCTTTCTTTTTAAATATGCAATATCCGGATATAACTATGGAAGCTTACTATTTCGGAGGAATTGAGATGCAAATGAGCCGTCCTCTTTCTCTTCTTCCTCAAAGTCTTCATATTGGTATAACTCTGGGTCTTCTTCGTCTGGGTCTATACGCATTTCGATTTCTCTACGTAGTTCATGATGTTCTTTAGAGAATGAAGACATAGCTCCCTTATAATCATCAGTAATTTGCATTAACTCTGCTTTATTAAGGTTAAGACCCTCTTTACTTGTATCTACTCCTTCTTGTTTAGTAGCAACTACTTCAGGTAGAGACTTAATGTCATACCTATCCTCCAATAGTTTAGCCTCTTCTGGTTTATCTAATACCCTTTGTGATTCCAATACGATTTGACGTGCCTCTTCAACAGTGATTGCATTTTGCTGTGTTACGTTGTTCTGTTGATTAAATTGGGCAAAGATATTTGTAGTACTTCCTCCAGTAAGATTACGTACTATTGATTGCAGAGATGTAGAGGATTCAAGCTTTAATTTAAGGGCCTTTCCCAGCTCGGCAGATATAAACGGTACGTATTTCCCTCCCTGAGATTCTCTTAGGATATTAACCTGATGGGCTATTTCCATACGGTCTTCTAATGCCCATGCTAGTTGTTCTCCCATTAACGCTTGAAGTAAATCTTCTGCTTTTTCTTTATCCCATATTCTAGAGCTTAATAGCCTATCCCTCATAAATACCCGTATGTAGTTAATATCTATACCCATACGGTATGAGAATGTATTGATATCATAAGTGATACCACATAATACTCCATTACCCATCAGCCATTGATTAATAATGTAGTTGTGTATCTTTATCAGAAGTTCATCATTTGGGTTCTTCTGATATTCTAATGCCATTGCAGTAGTCCCCATAGGTCTTGGGAATCTTACCATTTTATTTTCCTTTTCTGACATACAAATGAGATTTTCTGATATCGGAACTTTCATCATAACCCATATACTCTAAATCGAACCTTACATACAGATTCAAAGATAGGTTATAGAAATATCCCTTATATTTTTTCTTACTTACTGATAAATTAAAAGGTTCACCAGAGATTAGGTCCCTGGTGAATACTAAATTACCTTTCCCAGTGATGGGAATATTAAGGCAAAGTTTATAATCTCCTACCTTAAATTTATTCCCATGCAGGTCTGTGATTTCCCTTGCCATAGTTTGCCTTTTTATGGTTCGTAGGTTTTTTGTCTTGTTTACTACGGTTATTGGTTATCCCCTTTTGCTCTTCGATTAATTTCTGAACCTTTGGGAATAACCTTTGCCTTAGGGGAACTACCTGAGTAGCGAAAAAGGCATTCCATAATTTCTGAGTTAATGGTTCTCCTATTTTAAGTTCTGAGATTGCCCAGAATTTAGTTTCGAAATTCTTAACTATTTCCCTAAATCGGTAGTAGTATATATTGCCAGTCTTTTTATCTATCCCAATTGTAGTGGTTTGGCAATAATCTAGAAATTCTTTACCTAATTCGGATATAAACTCTTCCCTTTTAAAATCATAATTCTCTTGGTCGAGCTTAAATAATTTTACGTAATCAATTGCTTCCATATGGATTTAGTTTGTGATTATTAAACGAGGTATACTTTCATCTGTAATCTGAAATAAGTACCCTCTTACATCATCCTCATAATAAGAGGACCAATATGTTCTTCTAACTCTGAAATTATCAAGGATTGCCCCTTTGGGTACTCCAGTAATAAATAAGCAATGCTTAGGCATCATTGGAGTAATCTCAAATTTCCCATCCTTGAAATTACCATAGGTACCGTAGTCGGGCATATTACCCGTAAATCCAGTATTCTGTAATACATCCTGAACCAGAGTAGTTTGGGGTATTTCCTTTTGGTTACATTCTATGGTTAACTTCGATTTGCCTATATATAGGTCTTTAACTATTTCTCTAAACATTTGTATACGATTATATGGGTAATACCATTTTTCTTGAAGTAAAGGTTATTCTGTGAACGTTCCTCTAACTTCTTTAATTCTCTTCGAGATTCAGTACAAATTCTATCAGATTTCCTTAATATATCTGATACATTATCCCAGATTGGTGCCATTGGTTCTACTGGCCCTGCATAGATAACCTTATGTTTAGTTTCTATTTGGGGATATTTAGATTTATACTGATATTTGCCTTTGCAGTAAAGTACGTTATACTTTTCTGGTTCGTTTCTTTTTTTGTTTTCCATTTTTGTTAGGATTAATGTAATCGGATATTTCATCAAGTTGCCCTAAAAGCAATGCCTGAATGAAAAGGTTTATAGGCCTGAAAAAGAAATTCCTTATGTTATCAGTATTTATATACCAATCGTAAACGATAAAGAACTTCTTAATCTTGGAGTGCTTAAGTGAATGTAGGATTAGATAGGACTTACAACATCTTTTATGTAATTCTACCAATTCTTTGTCCTGCTTAAGCATCTCTTTATCAGAGAAGATAGTATAATCCATTTTGTATGAATTAAGATGCCCAGGTAATTATCCCGGGCACCTGGTTAATAAAGATTTATGCAACTTGTTCTGGTTTGAGGACTTTCTTTCTAAAGTCCTCGTATGCTTTAGCAGCAGCCTTGAATTCCTTGGAGTTCTGGTCCTTGATACGAGCCATTGTAAGTTCCAATCGATGTAGTTCGTTTCGAGTTTGTTGTCTCCATTTCTTCCGAGCAAGAGTATCAACTACATCGGCAGGGTATACGTATTTAACTTCCCGATTAGAAATTACCTGTTCGATGATGGATGGTTTTTGTTGTTCCTTAACTTCCTTGACAACCTGTTCCTTTTTGGAAGTTTGGGTTTTGGGAGAGAGTTCTACCAATTTGGCATTGGCAAAATTAGTGGCAGCTTCTTGAGCATCTTTTACCAATTCCTTTTTAGTCTTTTTGGCCTTAGGGGCAGAAGCCTTAGCAGTCTTAGAATTTTTAATTCCTTCAAGTTGTTCGGCAACCTTAGTTGCAACCAGGTTAGTAACTTTTGTTTCATTCTTTTTCATAATGTCTATATTTAAAATGTTAGTAAAATGATTAATTTCTTTTTCTGATACAAATATAAGAACTTTATTTTAATAGAAAAATTTTATTTGAATTATTTTCTATTTGCTCGGGTTAATCGGCTAGGAAGTCGAAGATTTCTGGAGGATAGTTAATTTCATCCTCTAGATCATTTATGTAATCTTCATAATCCTCGTTATATTTATCGTAAATGTTATCTTGTGATGTATTGGGTACCCTTGTACATCTTTCAGGATATTTCTTTACGAAGTCATAGGCTTCTTGAGTAGTCATCACCTTGTCTGAGGTAAATTCGTAGGTTACATAAGAATAAGTTTCACCCAATCTAGAAACTTCATATTGCTGGTATCCAGATTTCTCAATCTTATAGATTTGATTTTCTGGAATCGTTTCTATTTCTACCCTATATTTATACCATTGCTTCTTCTCTTCTTTTGGTTTAATGACCATGCTATCTTGAAGAGAGATTAACTTGGTTATTGGACTTTCAAAACGAGAAGGAGCAGTGCTCACTTCTACTGGATGAGTTCTATTCTCACCAATAAAGTAAATCACTGCCCCCAGGGTTACCAGGCCCAATATGAATTTAGTTTCTGAGTTCATAACCTGTAGTTTCGAATTTATTTTTAATGTTCTTTGCAAGGTATTTACCTTTTGATTCTGCTTGATGTAAACCGTTGCAGATTTCGTAAGGTACATCATCATAGCGATAAACTCGATTACCTTTAAAAGCAACCCAAAGTTGTTTTTTCTTTGAGTCATAACCAAAGCCCTCAATGTTAGAGGATTCGCAAGGAATCATTTCGACTCCAGTGTTCATTTCTACTGATTCTAAGTATTCGTTCTTTTCCATGTCTATATTAAAATTTTAAAAGTGTTAGTTCTGGGTGGAATTTGAGATTGGCTTTCTGGAAAATTGCCCAAGTACCAAGTACTCCCTGAGAATTAGTATGTACCCATTCATCTTCCATTCTGAATAATATGTGAGAGCATACCAGCATTTGGTATTCGCTTAACATATTTATCAGTTGAGGAGTATTCTCCATTTCTACGTATAATTCAATGTGCTCATCTAGTGCTCGAATTATTTCGTCATCCTCAATCTGAAGGAGTTTTTTGATTAAGTCTTGGGCAATATCATTCCCATTTTTAACATCCTCTTTGATTGAGTTGAGTGATTCAATCTGAATACCAGCAATGAGCTTTACGATGTCTTTTGTTTCCTTGTCCATAATTAAATTTTCTTTATGCAAATATACTAAAATTATTTTATATAAAATACTCTTTTAATAAATACAGAGGTAAGTGTTAGCGGATTCTATTGAAGGATCTTAGGTTAGGATTTAATACCCTTCTAACCGTTACTTTTGATACTCCGAATAAATTTGCTAGCTCTCCTATTGATTCACCTCTTTTACTTCTATAGAGTATTTCCTTTCTTTGAGTTTTAGTTAATTTAGCGTTTGGATTAGCAGCTCCTCTCCTTGATATCCCGTACATTGGGTTTTTATTACCCTTTAAAGTTCTCCCATCATTAATACATTGCTGCATATTTTCAGCCTGTGTACCCCAGTAAAGGTTCCTATATCGATTATGAGTTACCACATTATCTCTATGACATACACAAGGTTTATTTTCTGGGTTTGGAATATAGGCTAAGGCTACTAACCTATGTAAATACCAACACTTACCTTTCTTTTGAACAAAAAGATAACCTCTTTGATTATGGTTTGGTTTTACTTTATGCCATTCATTCTGAGTTAATTTACCAGATTTATGATATCGGCTCCATAAAATACCCAACCTACTTATATAATATCCCTCTAAACCTGGTATATTATCTCTTTTCATTTACAAAATCATTTTTAAAGATTAGCCCATCTCTATTCTTTAACTTTTCGTATACCGAATTGGGCAATAACACATCCCTTGACCATCTCATAAAGAATTTAGATGGTTTCTTTTCTGGATTAAGGAGTAATTGCCTCTGTTCTGTAGAGAATTTAAACCTTTCATCTTCTAACATGAAAGTAGGAAGTTTAGTGAATTCTGCCTGAGAGAAGGAGATTACGTTTTTACCAACTTGGGCCCTTAATGGTTTCTTCCTTTCCTTATAGAGATATGGGATAATCTTTTTCGAGGGTCCCCCAAGAATGCTAAAACCAAAGATTACCATTGGGTCAAATTTATCTGCTTTTGGGTCCTTAGCCCGTTTGATACATCTTGCCATCCAAGAGAATGAATTGGGATATTGCTTATTGTCGGTTGCTTCTCCCACATCCTTTTTATTGAACTCAAATCCAGGAAAGTGAAATAGAAAGTCCTCAGTAAGGATAAATACAAATCCCAATCCCCTAAGATATTTAATGATATCTTGTTGGCTTTTACCCTCTTCAATCATTTTCTCTACATCTGCAAGAATGTCCTCCCTTGGTGATTCCAATTCCTTAGTTGTAGACCCTGCAGGTCTTCCTCTGCCAACATTAGGTGCCTTAGCAGGCAATGTACCAGATAACCTATCTAAGTATTCTTTGAAGTTATCAATATCTTGTTTATTAGTAAGAGTTACTTCTACTCTTATGGGACCGTTATGCTGTACCTTTGGACCTGAATTCATCTCGGTATAGGCATCTACCAACCTATCGGATAATGGGGTACCATTCTCTGATAGTGTAGTGATTCTAAGTTTTGGTTTATATACTTCTTGTTCCATTTTCGACTTAATTAGAAAATAAAAGGCCTGAACAATTTTTATATTGCCAGGCCTTCTACCATTAGTAACGAATACTCAAAAATATGATAAGTAAAAGTAAAAAGTGCTCTTATTAATCTTCTTCTTTAGCGGCCTTCTTTTTCTTCTTGTCTTTGGCCTTCTTATCTTTCTTATCGGAAGCCGGTTTTTCTTTTACCTTTTCTTCCTTCTTTTTCTTAGTTTCCTTTTCCTCCTTAGAAGCCTTACCTGAAGCAAGTTTTCTTTGCTCCATACGGTATTTTTTCTTCTCAGCCGAAGTCATTTCTCTGCCATCGATGAGAGGATAATCGTATTTGGTAGCTGTTCTACCACCATTTCCTTTCTTTTCCTTTTTCTCTTTGGCAGCCTTCTTCTCAGCTTTTTCCTTCTTCTCTTTTTCCTGGAGTTTTACCAATTTCTTGTTGTTCTCTTGGTCAGCTTCAGGATAGGCAGCAGCAACTTTGTCTCTTTCCTTATTGAGCTTGTTTACAAGTTCGGTAACCTTTTTACCATGTTTCTTGTCTTTGGTCCAATCCTTAGTAGGGTCCAACTTGTTCTCTTTAAGGTAAGCATCCAAAGCTTTCTTAGCCTTTGTGAGTTCCGGAGTCTTGGATTCCGGTTTACTCTTCTTTTCGTCTTTCTTAGCCATTTTCATTTATATTAGGTGAATAATTGAATTTCCTATTTACATAATACCATTTTCCTATTTACATAATACCATAGTTATACCTCCCTAATTTGGGTTGGGATTTCTTTAATTTCTAGGATTTCTAAACTGCATTGTTTTAAAACTGCCTCGAGTTGAAGTATATCTTCTACCTCTTTCTGAGATAAGTCCGTAAAAGTTTGTTCAAAAGTTTCTTTCTGTTCCCCCCTTATAAAATTAAATTGGGCAACGATATAAGTCCCATGAAGTTTTTTGTTCAAAGCCCCTTTAAGAGATATGAGTTTTCTTTTCAGATAATTACTCTTCAACCTATGGGATTGGTATTCGCCTTTCTTACCCTTACTAAGAGCTACCTTTTTAAGGTACGAAACATAATCTAATTCTCTGAGAGTTTGATTAATGTTTCCCACTAATAATCTTAAGTCTTTTTCCATTTGGGTCTTTGCATTACTTGGTTAGATACTTCCTGAGTTTCTTCTGATAGCATTTCTCTTGCCTCATTTATTATATTGATGGCAAGTTCCCTTTCATCTGGTCCCAGGTTTAATTCTTTATCTTCTAGTGCATCAGTATAAGTATTTATTAGATTATCCAATGCAAGTATTCGAATGTTCTTTCGAATTGCTAATTTCTCTTCTTCCATGGGTATAAAAAATTAAAGCCCACTACCTTCACAGGCAATGAGCTTTTGGCTGAACAACGTCCTAAGTGTAGATGTTATTCATATGAACTTAAACTCTAAATTTATATAGCAGACATATGGGATAGTAGTTAGTAAGTTAGAGTTTAATCTTCTGATTCTTCCTCTTCTTCTTCCTTAGCCTTTTTGTTTTTCGGAGAACAAATAACGCCATGTCCTTTCTTAGACTTAACGGTAAGAGTTCCCGGAACGAATGAAACTGAAGTTGATACCGGTTTGCCATCCGTAACCAATACAGAAGTAACCACTACACCCTGATAGCCTTCCTTGTTCTTAACGGCATAACCAAAGTTCATTACCTTGGATTTGTCGTTAATGGCAATAACGTCGATTTGCTTGCTGTTAGGACGTTGTTCAGCCGGCCGATTCTTGAGTGCCTCTTGACGAGCTTTACGTTTAGCTTCTTTTTCGGGGTCTTTTTCCTTATCCCCTTTCTTCTTGGAGTCTGATTTCTTTGTTGCCATAATTTTTAATGTTTTATAAGTTAATGGTTATTATAAGTAAACTTCTACGTTTATTAATAGTTGATAGTAAAGGTAGGGAAATTTCCCTACCTTCTTTTAAATCTTGAATACAGTTACCAGATTACTTTTTCTCTTTCTTGCCTTTACCTTTGGTTTCTTTCTTTGCCGGCAATTTGAGACCGAGTTCTTTGGCAATTGCTTTACGGAGTTTTTCGACGTCGTCTTCATCATAATCGTCTGGGTCAGTTTCAAGGTCTTTGTCGTCGCAGACATCCTCAAGTTCTTCGAAGTCCATTTCGGCAAGTTCTTCACCGGTCAGTTCTTCCTCTTCTTCTTCCTCTTCGGAATCATCATCATCATCATCACCTTCCTCATCTTCCTCATCGTCATCATCCGATTCCTCTTCTTCTTCTTCCTCTTCGGAATCATCATCATCATCGTCTGATTCTTCCTCTTCCTCTTCTTCTTCTTCCTCGTCATCGGATTCAGAACCGAAAAGGTCTTCGGCTTCTTCGGCAGAAAGCATGATAGGAGCAGGGATAATCTTTACTGAGCCGTCTTCGTACTTAATGATGATTGCACCATTGATTTCTGTTCTGGAAACTTCTTTCAGTTCCACTTCTTTTTTCTTCTTAGCCATTTTCGTAATGTTTAAGTTGGTTAATAATTTATTTATATCACTCTGTTATAAGTTTCTTTACCAGTATGGATTTCTGAGTATACCCAGATTTTACTAATTCCTCCTGAGCAATATTGAATTGTTTTATCTCATCTAGAGTTGTCTTTAATTCTAATTGAGATTCAATGGTTATTGCCTGAGAGGCAAGTTCCTTGTCACCTTGATAAGTGACTATCTTAAACTTCTTACCTGCAAATGGGTTTGCTGGTTGATGTGCTGTGATTTTAAAACCTTCGTTATTATTCATTGCTATATTTAATTTTAGTTATCCCAGGAATACCCACCTTCCCAAATACTTCGGTATAGGATTTGTATTTCCCTTTTATCATTGTTTTATAGTTATCGGATAATCGAATTGGGTAGACCCATATTTTATTTTCTATCATCCTATTTGTCATTATATAAGCATAAGACCTTCTAAGTTTAATACTCTCTAATGGAACAAACCCTTGAAATAATAGAGACTTCTTAATAAACCTTTCTTTAGGCAAATACCCTAAAAATTTAAGTGATGCCTCATCGAATATTTCAAGCATATCCCTTTGTGCTTTGATAAATAGTACCTTTTGTATTGGGATGTTCATCTTCTTTCTTAAATATAAAGCCAATGAACTTACCAATGGAGGATACTGCAGGAATAACAGATTGAATTTATTTTTCTCCTCTTGACTCAGCCTGTTGTAAATCCTGTAGGATAGCAAGATTGATTTGTAATCTCTTTTGCCTTGTATACTTGGGAGATATGCCTTGCCGTTGTCCATAGAGTTTGATTGAGTACCTTTCATTGAATTCCTTTTTTCCTTTAGACTTAAAGACTCGGTGCATTTGTACCATAAATCTTCTTCGTCGGTGTTTATCTATGTGATATTCATCGGGCATTATGAACTTCCTTGCTTTTACGAATTTACCCTTAAACCAGAATTTAGTACTACCCTTTTTAAGAAGTTTACCATTCATATCGGATAATTCTCTAATGCCTTGTTTTATAAGTTTCCTCCCAGATATTATATGGATATACTGAAGAACATCTACACCATAAAGATAAACTAAGGTAACCTTTACTTGGTGTCTAGTAAAGTATGGTATACCGGTTAGATGTTTCCTATATAATTTCTTTTCAGTAACAATCTTATTGGTAGTATCTGGTCTCCAAGTCCATATATAATATCTATCTGGTCGTATGGGTCCGTTGTTACTTTCCTTTAGTTTTACCATTTATATCCCTCTTTGCCATTCTATACCAAAGATTGATAGATTTCTCATTTGCTTCGGGGAATTTCTTTTTCATTCTCCGAATAACTCTATCAAGTTCAAAACCTTTTGCAGTTAATTCGAATACATAAGATTTCTTTGTACCCTTGATAAGATTAAATTCATCCCTCTCTCTTGGTGGTTTCTTTTCTCGAGGTTTCTTTATCCCAGGAACTCGTTTGGTTCTTCTTTGCCCATTTTCCCCTTCTTCTCCGAGAAACCCAAGCCTTAATCGAGAATTTCTTAATGGGTCATCTTTCGAATACCCAATATTTTCTAATTGCTTATCCATCCAATCGTCATATTTATCAATTAACGATTTATCGGGCTTTTCTTCTGATACATTGATATAATGTAATAAGTCAAATACCCCAGCAGAACAAGCATCAGGGAAAGGCATCCCTAATATGATAGCCTTTCTCTTTAAATCCTTATAAGTCATGTTTCTCCCAGAAGCACCAAGGAAATTTGATTTCTCCTTGGATGGGGCTTTCATGTCTTTTCTACTCTTTTTTGCCATATCATCAATATTTTTAAATATTCATTTATTTTCTTTGCAAATATAAGAATAAATAATTTAATTCTTATTTCTTTCTCTATTTATTTTTATAAAAATCCGAGGTTTTTGCTCGGTTCGCAGCAGTGGATTTAGGTTTTTTAGGCTTTCTCTTGATATGTGTGTTATAAGCCATATCCAATTTCTTAATATTGAATTCTATGTTGTTCACTTGATTATAGTTTACTGCTTTTTCCACACAGCAACGGTACTCTGGCCAGAATTTTTGTCCAAGCTTAACAGATTCGGTTTTAATCATGAACTTAGATACCATAAAACCAAAAGTATCAGCATCATCTTTAGTTTTAAATACATACATGTAAAATCTACTAAATTCATCTACTACTTCATCCAAAGGTCTTACTGGTAACAATAGATAACCATCAGTATATAGGTCCTCAGATATTAAAGCTACCCAATACTTTTTCTTTCCTGGTTTTACTTTATACCTAAACCTTTCCTTGAGTTTAGTGTGCATCCAATCCGGTACCCTATTAAGAAGATACTTGATATATATCTTATCCTTCTTATTCGACCGCCTTTTAAATGCAGATGGCTGTTGTAGCATCCTTGGAAGTATTCTAAAGTTATTCCACCTATCAAATTCAAGAATTAATCTTAGAGTATCTATGTCCCATTCATCATCAGACTCCTTTAACCTCTTCATGTTTCTCTCTATATTTTTAGAGTTTACCTTTGGGAGTAATTGAGCCGAGTCTCCTGTGAATAAGCTTGCTTCTTTTCTTTTTAATCGTTTCTCTAAACATCCCTCCATATAATCTTGGAAATTCCTCTCACAGGGGCAATCTGGTCGAAAAATAGAAGTGTGTTTCTCAAAAAAATCCGAGAATAGCCTAAAGAGTTTCTCTGACCGTTCCCGGATTTCAAGATACTTGTAATGAGATAACTTTAAAATTTCACCAGCTTCCCATGAAGATTTACTTTCTGATAGTTGAAGGAATAATGATTGTTGTTCTTTATCAATTAAACAACTCCAGGCTTTTTGTTGAGCTTCGTTCATAACATTAAATTCTCCTATATCTCATTATACTATCAATTGCTTCATTGGTTATCTGATTAGGGTCATATTCCCCAGAATTAGCATAAAGCTTATCTGGATCATGATTTAAATATACACTATAAATGACGTTGTCAAAGGGTAACCATACTTCCATTCTCCCCATTTCGGGGTATATAAGAACTTTTACCCTTTTACAAAGATGGTCAACCTCTAATACTGTAGCATCTACTCCCTCATAAGGATAACCCCGTAATACTAAGTAATCTCCAGGCTTTACATTGACTAGATCATCTACTGAAAACTTCTTATTCTCTCTAGCAATACGTTTAAATCGCATTACTTCTTTTCTACTACAAGTAGCCACTAAAGAAAAATCATCAAAGTCTTCTGCATTGTCAATCCTTACCTTTTTCTTTCTTGGGTGCATTGTCTCGGTATTACGTAACCAAGTTCTGATACCAGATATATTCCTACGTAACTTATTAAGAAAGGGCCTTGAGAATGCTAATTTAGTAGGCATTCTCATAAAACCATAATTGAATAATACTGGTACTTCTTCGAATACCATCTTACCTTTTGTGGTTTTTCTTAATACGTTTACCATAGGAATAATTGCCTTGATTTGGTCATACCCCTTTTCTTTGAGTTCTTTATTGATTTTATCACAGTACTTCCTTTCAAGGTAAAATATACAATATGAGTATGGGGTATGCTTCTTCATAGGTTACCGGTTTTTAAGAATTAACTTAGCTTGTTTATGTACTAACTTATAGTTTACATTCTTCAATATGTCACTAGCCATGAATACATAAAGAATCTCACCTATCTTTGGTACATCGATTACCATAATATTGGCTTTATCGAATAGTGGTTTATAGAATACGGAAGATAAATCCTTTCCAACTACAAAGAAAAATTCTTCTGAGGGCATTGAATTATATCTCATACAGAGTATAGGAACTTTATTTGCTCTTTTTGCATCCTTAGAAGCTTGTTCCCAGAATTTCAATATATCGCATCCCTTATTACCTAAGAGTAGATGTTCAAACTTAATCTCTTTATAGTTTTTACACTCAACCGATATTTTACATCTATGGGCATGTCTCTCATCCTGACACATGATATCAGAAGCTAAATCCCTACTCTGATGATTTGCCCCAGAGTATGGAGTTCTCCCGAATTTATAAGAAGTCCATTTGGTAAACCATTTGGAAACTTTCAATTCAAATTTATTACCTTTGCGTTTACTATTTGCCATAATTGTCTTGTTATAACTTAATTATAACATTATAGTAATTGGTACCTACTCAGGCCTTGGGTCTTTTCCACTTGCAAAATTTTAGTATTACCTAGAGGAAGAGAATCTAAGTGGGTTATCAAGAATAAAGTTTTCTCTTTGAATATGTAACGTATTAAGGAAGTAACTATTTCTATGTTATCTGAACTTAGTGATTCAAATACCTCATCAAGGAATGCTAAGTTAATACCCTTAGAGGCAGTTAAAGCCTCATTCATTGCAAAAGCCATTGCTACACAGACCAATTGTTTCTCGCCACCTGATAGTTCATCGTAATCTATAATCATCCCATCTCTTTCAATAAGAGTAACAAATTCTTTTCTAGCAGTACCCAAATCAATATTAAATTCGATCCTAAATCCCAATACCTCTGAATACTTATCGAGGCATTTATTTAAGAACTCAAGTGATGAATCAAATAGGTAAGCCTTAATCCCATTATTACCCAATGGGTCATTAATTAACCAGTTATAATTCTCTAACTCTAACTCTTTATTGTGAAAGTCTTCATTAACCTTCCGTAAATTCTTCCTAATCTCCTTAAGTTTTTGTTTATACTTTGGAGACATGACCTTAAGCTTTTCTTGCTTGAGCTTAGCCAGATCTTCGTCAATAGAAGCAATATCAGAAGCAATATCATCACAGTCTGATTTTAATTTCTTATACCTATCATTTACACTACTAAGTTCTTCCAACCTCTCTAAAGCCTCTTGATACTCTTTATCATATTTGTCAAGGTCAGAAAACGCTTTATATATTGATTTAGCATCACGTAACGCACGTTTGTAGTGACCGGCTTCTAACTGTATTACCAATTCTTTGATTACTTTCTTAAGGGGTACATTCGATAAATTCTTTGCATCTTTTATCTTACTCCTCAAATCAAGGATTAGTTCATTTTGTTTTTTAATCTTTATCTGAAGCGAAGCATCTACTTCATCCTTGATTTGTTTTTGTTTTTCAATTAGTAGCTTAGTTAGCTTTTCCCTATCTTGCTTTAACTCTCTTCTTTCTTCTTTAATTTTTTGCTTGAAGGATTTTTCTCTATCTCTCATATCGAAGTAAGCTTCCTTGTTAGCCTCTAATTCTTTCTTAAGCATTTGAGACTCATGCTCTACCTCATTTATTTGAGATATCAAGTTATTTTTATCTTGTAATGCAATGCCTTTAGCAAGGTTTAAGAACTCTAAGTCAAATACTTCTTCGAATATCTTTTTCTTATCAGAATTAGATTCTTGTATGAGTCTTTTTATACCCTGACCAAACATGATTGAGTTCATAAACAGAGTATATGATAAACCTATCTCTCGGTTTATAAAATCTTGTATCTTCCCCTTCCCTTTGATATCAACTATATCCCCATCTTTCATGAAGATAAGTCTGTTTTTACCTTTAGCACCATCCTCAAGTACTTCATCATACTTTTGACATCTAACTATCTTATATGTATGAGAACCTTTCTGAAAATATACTTGTACCTTAGTACCCTTGTAATCTTTAGGCCTTACTTGCTTCCAAGTATTTACCTCAGAAACACCCTTTAGGTTTTTCCCATATATTGCCCATACCAAGGCAGAGAGAATAGTTGAATTATGGGTAACTATAAAATCTCTGGTAATATATAGGCCTTCTGAAGAATCTACTTTAATGCACCTACATACCTTTTTCCCTATATATTCAATATTTCTTATGGTATTTACCATTCTATTTCTCCTGGTAAACTCACCATAGGATTTAGTTTTATATTTCCTTAGAAAAGGGTTAAAGGTTAGTCGTATTGAACACACATATGAAGTAGTATACCTACCATACTTAAACCGGGTACTTTCATTTTTAGTAGATAGGCCTCCAAGGGATCTTACCAAATAGCTAATACCATCTCTTAAGTGCTCACTCTTAGATGAATACGTAGAAACCTTTGAGGTTTTCTTTTTGGAACCAACACATCCATCAGTATCTAATAAACCAGCTAATAATAATCTACGATTCTCGATTGATGATTTCAAATATAACTCTGGTATAAACTTATCTTTAGACTTACAACCAATTAATCCTAAATCCTTGAGTTCTTTACCTAAACCATGAATCCTAAAATGTTTAGCCCCTCTTACCTCTGTACCTTCATGAACCAGGTTTGGGTCTGGCAAATATGACCTTAATCTATCAACTATCTCTGGCCAATCCTCTCTATTGGTAGATACTCTAACTGTAAGCCTATTACCGGAAATACAACCATCGCCTAATATAAACCCTAATACGTAGGGGTGTATTGGTAATTTAGTATAATTACCCTCAATTGGTACGGTTAATGGAGTTGAGTATCTATACTTGAAAGTACCAGGAGCAGTTTTATTCTCAACCTTATAATCCTTTAGTAAAGTCTCGGTATCTAAGGTTCTTAGTCTGTCTTTAGCTTTACCCGATTTGAATACTGACCATAAATGGTCTCCAGCACATTCAGTACATGAGCCATCAGAAAATGTTATTTTGTAAGTATCTAATAGACCCCTATCATAAATACCCAATAGCTTGATAGGTTTACCTGTAACTGGGTTAATTACTTTATCATTAAGAGTTAATTCCCCCATCTTTTTCCAACCATTAGCGGTTAAAACGGGTTCTTCTAAGGGTTGTGCTTTACCTTTCCCATTTGGGGCCTTGATAAGTATGGTACAAGTTGGGTTTAATTGTAGATGTAAGGATTCTATTGAACAAAATCCTTCTGCCTCTAAGTTTAAGAACGTTAACATGACTCAGCCTTTTTAAGTGTTTCAATTAATAGATTAGTTTTAACCTCATCTTTAATACCTTTCTCTCTTAGGTATCTCTTTGCTAGAGACTTCTTAGAAAGTTGCTTAGTAATCTTATGTTTGTTATTAACTGGAGTACTAGCTTTTTGAGGGATTACCGTATAATAATTGCCATCATCATTAATATCCTCTTCCCTTTCTACATCGATGAACTTTGGGAAATTTTTCAAAGGTACAAACTTCAGAGACAAATCTTCATAGATTTTCCAATACCCCAATTCACATCCCCTATCGGTTCTCCTCTGATGGTTAGGGGCTCCAATCATATAAACCTTCTTTGATAGTCTTTGTGGTTTGTGTATATGCCCACATAATACTAAATCGAACTTATTGAGAACATTCACATTTAAGTTTTCTACGGAATCTATTTCCCTACCATCGGTATCTTTTGCACCAGGATAATCGGTGTGTAGTAAAAGAATATTCTTTTTACTTTTATCTAATTCTAACTTCTTTAAGTATTCACTTAGACCCACGTTATTATCAATATAGGGAACCCCATATACCATAATATCTTTATGTGTAGAAGATAGTTGGGTTTTTTCATAATCTAATATCATGATACCATACTTCTCTACTTGATAAAGCCAGCTAAAGGGTTTAGTACCAACCTTACTTATTTTCTTAATATCATGATTTCCAGATATGGCATATATCCAAAATCCTTCGATTAGTTCATTATAACATATCTCTGCTAATTCTTGGTCCATTGTTTCGGCCTTATGAAATAAGTCTCCACAAAATAATGCAGGACAGTTAAACCTTCTACATAATTTCCGTATAATCGACAAAACCCTGAAACTATTCAGGGTCCTGTGATTGTTCTCATTAAACTTAGCCCATAGATTTATATGTAAATCTGAAAAGGCTATTGCTATTACTTCTTTCCTCATATCCTATCTAAATGGTAATTGATTTGTTCCGTTCTCATACCTAAATCGAGCTCAGATATACAAATAGTGGGTATTTCCCAATTTGCAAGCAATTCCCCCATAAGAGATGATATCTGAACTTGGAAGAATCTGTTAAGTATTCTCTTACCATTATCTTCCATTGACCAATGCTTATAAGTATCTAGATTTAATGGTAAGAAGATTGCTACATCACATTGATCTTCCATTAAAGTCTTACATTGACAGAAAAAATGTTCCATTTCACATTCTGGTAAAGTTCTTGATTGCTTATACCAAAAATAAGCAGCCAAATCTGCATAACTCCTATCAGTTACGAAGTATTCTCTATCCTTGAATAACCTATTCCTTTTGTTCAGAAGTTGAAAATCTGCTTTATACATTGCCTCCGAACCGAGGGATAATATTTCATTATGTGATACCCCTTCAGTAGCAGGTAATAAATCTGACATACTACCAGAAATAAAAGGTAGATCTTCTCTCTTAGCTATATACTTAGCTAAAGTAGTTTTCCCTATACCAGAGGGACCCACAAACATAATTCTCTTACTCATGATGTAATGCTTTAAATGGTTTTATAAATTCATTTGTCAAAAATGATGCTAAAGAGTATTCGATACAAGGCTCTTTGAATTTCTCATACTTAAACTTCTTCTTTGACTTAATTGGTAACTTATCCAATGGATTATGTCTTACAAACCAGAAAAGGTCGATTAACTGTTCATTCCTTTTCCATATTTGAAGATATTCTTTGTTCTTACTCTGGGCAATAAACTTCTCAATTCTACCCTCATCAAGGATTTTCCTTGCTTTTACTGGGCCTATACCCGGGAACCCTGGTATATCATCGGAAGTATCTCCAACCATTGCAAGGTACTCTACCGTTTCATGAGAATGATAACCGAATAATTCTTTGCAGTTATCCATTCTTATCATCTCATCTTTTCTGGGATTATATATCCTCAGGTTATTTGATAGCAACTGGTTAAAGTCTTTATCCGATGATATAAGTATCATTTTCTCGGATTGGAATTTTTTAATGGCAAGGTATGCTAAGAAGTCATCTCCTTCATATACTGTAGATTTCTTTTTATCGAAGATATAATTAATTCTTAGCATACCCAGCATTTTCATTATAATTGCCTTTTGCTTTTGCAATGATTCGTAATCTACAGATATATTTTTTCTATGTCCCTTGTAATTGGGCAATAACTTCGTCCTTACTGGTGAATGACCATTATCGAATGAAATATAAACCTCATCCGGTTCGAACCTTGTAAGATACATATGTAGAGATTTGAAAAATCCGAATATTGCCCCACTCGGTTTGCCATCGGTAGATTTAAGTTTTTCGAACTTATGAAAAGACTGATGGAGAATATTCTCTCCATCAATCAGTAATATTGTTTTCTTGCTCATCGTCCAAAATCTAATTCATAAAGTGAAACTTCTTGAATCTTTTCCTCTCCAAGATATACATCTAAATAATTCTCTGGTTGGCTATAAGCATCTAGATACCTAACCCTAGATTCCATTCTCAAATTTTTCTTAAGGTACTCTTTAATTACTTCCTCTATACCTTCTACCTCTTTCTTATTCATAGTCTTCCTCCTCCTCTTCTGAATCTGAATAGTTTTCATATTCTACACCATCGACTGGGAATAGATTTGTTTCTATTTTCCCCAGTTGTTTTTTAGTAGTACCTATGGTATTTACTCCAGCTTTCCGTAAAAGTTTTCTACGAAGTTCATCGTCTTCTTCCAGAAGCTTTTGGAATTTCTCTTCTCCTCTTGCAAGAGTTTTCCCTTTCAATTTATACCCACCAGTAGTTTTTTCGATTACATCGGTATCTACCAATACATCTTCTAAAGCATAGCATCTATCAAACCCGACTTCGTGGAATTTAGGATTGAAATATACAGGGCATTTGCTGATTGTAGGTCGAGGAGGCGCAACTTTATTTTTAATAAGTCTGATAGTGACAAGTTTCCCAGCTTTCCTTTCTTTCCCATTTTGTTTAATGGTAACAGACCTTCCTGAATAGAAAGCAGCTCTGATTGAAGCGTAGAACTTAAGTGCTGCACCTCCTGTAGTTGTTGTATTATCTTTTCCAAATCCGACATTTAAAGCAGTTCTTAATTGGTTAATATAAATCTGAGATACTCCCAGCTTGTAGAATAACTCACTTCTGATACGGAAGTATTTGTAAAGAGCCTTTGCTCTACCTCCCATCTCTGCCTTACCATCAACCATCTTAGCATCTATATTATCAGTACAGTCAGTAGCTGCAATGGAATCGATTACTAAGAGTATCGGTTCATTGTGAGTTAATTGAGAACGTAAATAAATTGCTAAGTCTGCTACTACGTCTGCAATATATTCAATACGGGTATCATTAACAATAGTTACTCTTGCAGGGTCTACTCCATTGATTTCAGCCCATGAATTCATCCAGGATTGTTCAGCATCTACCCATATCACATGACCTCCAAGTTGTTGAGTAGCATAAGCAAAGTTATAAGCCACTAAAGATTTACCAGAGGATTCCTCTCCAGCAATCTCAACGATTTTACCATAAGGAATACCCTTACCGAATAAGTAGTTCAAAGCAAAGAAAGTAGATGGTATATATAAATCGGTATCAGTTACTTCTGAAGCTAATTTAATCATACTCCCATATTTCTTTGCCATCTCATTTGCTGTTGGTACTTTTAAACCAACCTTAGATTTCTTTGCCATAATGTAATGTCTTTAAACTAAAGAAGGTGATAACAGAACGAATCTAACTATCACCTTCGAATGAAACCATATTACTAACCCTTAAATATCCGATTTGTATTTTCTTTTCTTTTTCTTAGGTTCATCATCTTCCATGTAATGGTCTTTGTGAACTCCCTTTTTCTTTTTCTTCTTGGGTTTATCATCCTCATCGTCATCCCCATGGTCTTCATTTAGATACTGTGAAAGCAAATCTTCCAACTCATCATAGGATTTGATTTGAGAACGAACTATTCCCTCAAGGTCAATTGTACCTTGATATTTCTTGTCCAACTTAGTTGGTTTGCAAGCACGGGCAGAATAAGTGGTATCTAGTTTACCAGACCCGGAACGAATTACCTTGATATCATATCCAGTTTTTGGATCTGTCATATCACCTGCCTCATCTTCATCAAGGTAAAGGTCAATGATATCCTGGTATACTGAGCGAGGAACTAAAACTCCCTTATCTTTGCCTTCGTAATCTACCTTACTACCCTTTTCATCTGAGTAAATGATACCACCGATGACATATCTTCTTCTTGGCACCAAATTCTTGGCAAGTTCCTTGTCATCTTCATCCTTAGAGTTTTTCAATTCTTGATATTTCTCCATGAATGGGCAAGGTTCATCAAAAGTAGCCGGAGATATAACTCCTCCCAAATTGCCACCCAGATAGAATTGAATAATTTCGATACCCAATTCTTGGTCATCACCCGGAGATTTAATTCTCATTCTCAGGGTTCCTTCTTTTGGATATACCAATCCACTTCCGTTTCCCTTAGATTCTAGCTGTTTCTTTCTAGCTAGCATCTTTTCTTTTGTAGAAAGTCCCTCTGATGAAACTTTCTTTTTCTTCTTGTCTTTTATCATAATGATTAGTTTTAATTATTCGGTTCTGAGTAAACTACTTCGTTCATACTCAATACGGTAAGAACGTTTTTCTCTAAAAGTTGTTTGAGAGCAGGAGATAGTTTGTCCGTTTCGAATTCAAGTTCTTTACCTGCATACAAACCATAGGTAACTATTCTACCTACAGCAACCAATTCTCGGTAGGTTTTGTATTCTTCAGTAATTTCTCCACTCTTTACTACAACCCCTTTACGAGGAACTCCCTCTTTTACTTGTTCAGGGATAATCAAACCGGATTTAGTTTGATTTACCTCCTTTGGAGATAAAATAAGTACCCGGTTTTCTGTTGGGCATCCGGGTAATTCTTGATTAAATTTCTCAGCTACAAGAGGTGAGATAAATGTCATTGAATAATTCATATTCTAATACTGTTTTTAAAAATTAGTAATTGTTTATAGTTCAATGGGTTAACCCTTTCTTAGATTCGCATTAATAGTTCTTAGTATATTCTCCCGACTCTCATAGGCTTTACATATAGTTATGAACTTATTTGCTTTTTCTACAGCTTTCAAATACCTCTCATTGATAGAAGAGTATTTCTTGTTAAGGTTTGCCTTATGAGATACATATTCGTTATTCCACCTTTCATTAGCATCCTTATAATATAACCAGGCATTCGAATAAGCTTCTTCTTTTTCCCTTGCTAGAGCATCTCTTTCTTTTATATACTTATCTCTCAGGGAAGCAAGTACATAATAACTAGAAGGAGATTCTCGTAGCTGAGAATTGATGATATTCTCATTGATAGATAATTCCTTTTGAATATCGATCTCGATAAGTTTACCTTCAAATTTAACCTTTAGTTTTTTCAGTTCCGTCTTCATAAACTTCTAATAGGTTTTTAAAGTCTTCTTTACTAAATTCCCCTTTGCTTATTGCTTTAGTTACTTGAGCAAAAGCCATTTGATAAGAGAGTTTCATACCGGGCAAATTAAGAAGAGATTTATAGATGCTTATCTTATCTACCAAAGCCATTAATCTTAAGTCGCATAAGTTATCAGTACCACCTCTATCGAGTAATGCTAAAAATGCAGCCCAATAAATATGGATGGCATCTTCATAAGCAAGTTTACCATCCTCATCTGTAGCCATCACTTTAAAAGCCAATCCCTCTAAAGTAGTAAGATTAGTTTGTACTTGAGATAACTGAGTCTTTAATCGGTTAAGTAACATTTTTTCTTGTCCACTCAACCTTAGATTAACTCCATCTAAATACTTAAGTAAATTTTCGATAGAATAACCTAAGCAACCTGCAACCATATAAGTAAGGGCAGTTAACTTACTTGCATTATCAATCTCTTTCTGTGTTGCCATAATCTCATAAATTTATATTATTTATGTAGACATAGTATCCTCTCTTTTCGATGATGTAATGGTTGATACAGATTCTGAATGCTTCAGATTAGTTTTACAATTAGGGCATTGTACTATCCTAAAATAATCGCCCGATTTTTTATAAACCCCAAAAGTTTCACTATTGTCATATTCAAATTCGCAATCACATATTGGGCATTTAGCTCTCCATACCGTGGGTCCGTTCAAAATCTTTTTCATATTGCTTCATTTGTTTGTTAAAACGTTTCTTATACTCTGAAATAGGTATGTGTTTATATTTCTTATGTTCTTCCATATATTCTTCTACTGAGAAATCAGGTTCTAACATTTTCTTATAATCATAACCCGGAATAAAAGGTAACTCTTCTGCCATTGACCTACCAATAACAAACTCCATGTCCATTGTGACATCATCTATCTGAAAGCCGAAGTATGGCTTAGTTAAGGGGTTCCTATAAATTTGCCACATCTCATATATACTCCAAATATTAATATTCTCTGGTTTAGTAATCTGATAATTAGCATCATGTACCAAACATACAGACTTAGTAGAGGGTAATTTACCTTGTCTCATTAAGTAGTATATGAGAATACTTCCAAATAAACACATATCAGATGCTGCTGATTGACATGGGAAATTTAATGCTAATCTCAAAGCATAAGCTTCTTCTCCCTTATCATTTGAATATATTTGGGGTAATCTTCTTTTCCTCCCAAATAATGATACCAGATGCCCATTCTTTCTAAGGAATTTCTCTTGTTTCTTCAAGAAGGTCTTCAACTTGGGGTGTTGACCAAAGAATATGTCCATTTCCTTTTGGGCTTCTTCTGGTGTAACTATAATACCAGATTTTGGGTCAGATAGTTTTACTGCTAGTAATTTTGCACCAATTCCATAAATAAGTCCAAAAGCAATTTGTTTAGCTTGCTTTCTTCTCACCTTCCATATCTTATGTTCTGGATGATTTTCATCCTCATATATCTTAAGAGCTTCTTCATAGGGTATATGATATTTAGTAGCAGCAATTGCTAAGTGAGGGTCCTGACCAGAGTTAAAAGCATTAAGATAAGTTTCATCTCCAGATAGATGAGCCATAATTCTTAATTCTGCCTGGCTAAAATCACTAGCAATATATAAGGTTCCTTTAGGAGCTTTTAATTGTAATTTAATATTGGGGTCTACGGATGTCTTGGGAATTTGTTGAGCATTGGGTTCTGCAGAGGATAATCTTCCACTTGTAGTCCCATGAATAAGAAATCTTCCATGTAATCTATCATCATCTTGAACTTTTTCATTCCAACCCTCTATATAGGTTTTATACATCTTCTCTAAACCTCGTAATTCAAGAAGCCTATCAAGGAAAATTGCCTTAGGTGAATCTGGTTTTTTAACGGTTAACCTTAGATTAGTAAGAGTCTCTTCATCTGTACTTGGTTTACCGGATTCATTATTCTTAATTACCTCAAAATGAAAACCTTCTTCCGAATACATCAATGCAGGTAAATCAACTGAACTACCCAAATTGATAGGTCTTATCAATTCTTGTTCCTTTTTAGTTGTGAATATACCAGCCTTGATATTTGAGATTTTCTGTTCCCTTGATACAATCTTTCGTTTATCTTTTGGATCATTATAATCTAGCTCCTCAAGTTCAGCTTCGATAGATTGAATATATTTATCAATCTTTTCTTGGTTATACTTCTTTTCGAATTTCTTTACTCTTGGTAAATCATATATAGCTTGTCTAGCCGCATCTATTTTTGGTTTATATGTTTCCAGTAGTTGATTATTGAACTCTCTATCTAGATACAAACCATTCTTCTCTACTGAAGTGAGTACCCTTGATGCAGACATAATTAAATTCCTGAAGGTACTGTACAAACCAAGGTCAATCAGCTTCTTTTCAAAGAATATCATTAACCTAAGAGTATAATCCGTATCTTGACATCCATAATGGCAAAGTGGGTCTAACTCTTTTTTATCCCAAGGTATTTTATCAAAAGCACCTTGCTTCTCATAATTACCATACTCTGGTAAATACCTTCTTACCATTGATTTTAAATCATTAGGTTTTTCCTCGTTTAGTAGATATTTTGCAAGCATACCATCTAAACAAGTACCTCTATAGAATATTTGATATTTCTGGTTTATCTGGTCATCAAATTTCCAGTTCCATGCAACCTTGGTTATCTCATAATTCTCAATTACCTCTTCCCCAAATTTCCTTAGCATCTTTTTCCAATTCCACCCTGGAGATGTATAATCTTTTGTTTCGAAATGGTCTAAAGGAATGGAAGCACCAAACCCTGGCATCCAGGATACTGAGAGTATAGTTGGCTTAAAACCCCTATTATATATGGGTGAACCATCAGTTTCATAGTCACAGCAAGCATAACCTGTAGCTTTACAACAAGCAATAAGTTTCTTAAGCTCTCTCTTGTTTTTTATTATTGTATACCGTGTCTCCATATTTTAAAATAGAAAAAGGGACATACCCACCAGTAGTAGATACATCCCTCATTATTAGTATTTCTCTTGTAAGTCTTCCAGATTAGATGCTAATGATGTCCAATCTTTCTTATAAGCATGAAGAGAATCGATTGTGTGATACAGATAACCCGGTTTTACTCCTACCTCTTTAGCTACATATTGCATGAGTCTCCATGCAAGATATACATCATTACCGAAATGTTGTACAAAGTCCGAACTTCTTTGATGATAGCAAATATGTAATACCTTCTCTCCTTTACCATTTTGACGAATAAGGAAATCATAATACATTGAGCAGGGTATACGTTTATTACCATGGTAATAAAGAGTATCATCTTCACCATTACCATTAAATATAGGTAATACCGCTTTACGAGTATCAGAATCTGATCTTAGTAATTGTATAGTATAGGGAAGAATTGCCATCCTTTCGTTATAGGTATAATCAAATTTACCATCTACCAAAAACTGTTCCCATAAGTCTTTTCTTAATTCCCAAGCTTTGCCCGGGTTAATTACCTCAGAAGTATTAATCCTTTCTTTAAACTCGGCATCTGCCCATTCCTTTGAATGAGAGAATATGAATAACCATACTGGGTCTCCAAGTGAAGTTAAACAATATTGTTGGCAAATGAGTTCTTTTGTAATAAAATCCTCATTACCTTCAATCACTTTATTTTGATAGGTCTTTGGTTTTACAGTTTGACCATAACTGTTGAGTTCTCTGCCCATTTCGGACATTAACTCAAAACTGTTAGAATATATCCTCATATTATATAAATATTTAACTGTATGACATTGTAGAATTAACCCAGGTCATATGCCAGTAGCGAAATACAAAATTATCAAAATCCTCTACCTCTTTCATTAACAAGGGTATATCTGGTTCTGCACCGTTCTTTTTAATCTCTAAAACTTGGTAATAAAATTTGTTTACTAATCCTATCCGCTTCTGATTTAAAAATTCCTTAGCTTCCATTGTTCTTTTGTTTTAAAAGTTTCTTTTTATAGGCTTTACGTTGAGAGTAAGAGATTACATTCTCAGGATATTCTATATCCTCGTATTCAAGAAGTAATTCTTTTGCTTTCATTGATTTATATGTTTCCTCATATAAATCTGGTCGAAGCACTTTAAAACTTCTAAAGAATACCTTGAATGAAGAGAATTCCTTCTCTGTGCCCTTTTGGAATTTTTTCCATATCTCTTTTATCCTCTTATTCCATGAATTCTCCTCTGCTCCTTTAAGTACCTTCTTCAAAGGTTTATGGGTATGATACATTAGAAGTGTCTCCACATTTCCGTACATTTGAGTCGCAAATAGGTTGATTTGTACTGACTGGTCCGGCCCATATACGTACTCTGACATTCGTTGAATTAATAGGAAATCGAATATTAACCTCTTGGTAATCTCCGAAGCCCGAACTACCATTGTAATAACTGGGATGTCTTCCCCGAATCGTTTTGAAAAAGTCGCAGCTATTAGACATTGTTTACCATTATCATGATGATTATTGAACATATAAGTTATATTGTAATTCTGATTGTACTTATTTCTCAGTACTCTCAGTTTACTACGCAACAAGTCAAGCTTATTAAAATCTATGTAGTTATTCAATAAGCTAGTCCACTTAGTTTCTTTATAATTGAAACACCGCCCATAATCAAATTCTGGGTCTACCCATGCTTTTCGTATTTTTATAAATACATTATACACTACTGCTACCCCACTATTAGCCATAGCTCCTTTCCCAAATAGGATTGGGTCTAATCTTAGGAATCCCTCATTGAGTTTTTCCCATGCTTCCTGTGAAGTAGCAAATTCTAACGAATGGAGGGACTCCTCCGGATTAAGTTGAAGCCCCTCTAATTTCTTATTCCAACCCGACATATAATTGGCTGATTTTTAATTGGTTACTAATAATTTGTAGTTTGCCTCCATAAATTGAGACGTTGTTTTTTAAAGAATAAACTAAATAATCCGCAAGGAGTAAACCCATTCATGGCTAAGAATCCCATATAGAGATAGAAAGCTTTTACTAATGATTCCTGAAAATCTATTTCTTTGGTCATTACTTGAGTTTGTTTCCAGGGTCTACATTTAAGGAAGTTCCTTGCTTTATTGAGTTCATATATTACTTCCCATAAATATAGCTTCTCGTTTTCATGAGATATCTCGCTCATTTCATGAAAACCTGGGGTATAAGAAACTATCTTATCATACTCTGCTCTATCCTCTCTTGCCCAATCGGTTGAACTTAATATAGGATATTTCCTTACACTTCGATGATCTGGGTACTTGATGAGTAGGTCTTTGACTCCGATTGCCATTACCTCAAATAAACTCTTTGCATCTTGGTATTTCAGAATATCTTCTGGCAATATATTAGAATACAAAAGCAAAGTAAAGAAGAATCCCAAGGCATCTGCTTGTTCCTCATTTGCATTTGCTAGATGATTTAATACCTGAGTGTATTCCTCTTGAGTTAAACAATCATTATTCCAACCATAGTTACGGTATATAGATACTACTTCATCTGTAGATTCGAATCCTTCGGTTAATTCTTCTATAACTCTACCAATAAAATCCTTTAGGATAACTTGGTTCTTTGGGTTATTTATATCTAAAGGATAATCTGGTAACTTCTCTATAGATTTATATCCAGAGAATTGTTCTATCCCAAGATCATACATTTCTTGTAGTATCCGTGCCTCAGTTTCTTCTACCTGAGGCACTTGTTCATTTATATTCCTTATGTCCACTATTTTATGTTTTGAGATGAACCAAATCCTTTATCTCCTCTGCTTCCCCACATTTGTGATTCAGTATAAAACTCCTCTTGCTGAATCTCCTCTGGCTCGGTAATATAAATGGGTACATGAATAAATTGTACCAGCTTTTGACCAGCCTCGATAACCTGAATTTCTTGAGAAGTGTTATATATCCCAATATGTATCTCTCCAACATAAGGGGAATCCACTATCTCGGCAGTAAAGATTAACCCTTTCTTAGTAGCTATACCAGATTTGTTTGCTGCCATTAACATAGATGCAGGAGGTTCTAGCAAACCTTGGATACCCGATGGGATAAGTATACGATGACCTGGTTTTAAAGCTATATGCCTTACAAAGGATTCACCAAAAGGAACATCTAAATCATAACCTTCGGAGTCGAATTCATTTTTAGAATGAATATCCTCAGGGTATAAATTAGTTGGTACATAGAAATCTAACCCAGCATCATTTGGGTTTGCTCTGTTGGGAGATACTACCTCCCTTACTTTGATAAATCTAAATCTGTTCATAATATATTACATTTACGTAAAAGTTGTCCAAAGGTTAATTTCTCGGGTCTAGAAACATGTACTCCCAATGAATTACACATCCTGATTACATCGGTAGAACCCTCCATATATAAATTAGCAAGTACATCTTCTTGCTTTACAAAATAGTTTGGGTTGTTAAGGTATACCTTGAACATAGCCCATATCATCTCTATTGGTTTCATTATTTAGTACACTCTTTATAAAGTTCTCTAATACGTTTTCTTGGTACTTCAAATTTCTCAACTGTCTTTGAGATAATTTCTTTTTTCTCTTTGCCTTTCCGAATCAAGCATCGGATGTATTTCTTGATACCAACGGTATCTTCAAGTACATCTAAATCCTTGTATTGATTCTTCTGTTCAAGTTCTTTCCTTGTGATGTTCAAGTTCTGTGACATCTTGAATGCACATAATTCTGAGTCTCCGCATAGTTTACATTCCTTAGTTGATAAATCATATCCAATACCAAAGCAAACATCCTCATTAGTTCCCAGAGTACTTACATCTATGGGAGTAAGGATATCTTGCTTCGATAAGTCAGGAAGTTGTTTCTTTTTCTTAGCCATTATATGTCTTTTTTACGTTTATAAAATGATGTATATTTCACTGTTATCCTCTATAGGAACATAGGAATAACCCATGTTATTAATAAATAGTTCCCTAAGTTTATATAATTCTTGGCATGAATTTCTATTGTGACTCTCTTGACATACTTTGACTACCATACCCTTACTCCAGTACAGATAGAAATAATGAGTAAAGCATTCGGGAGTATTTTGAGAAGTTTCCAAGCTTGATATCCATATCAAATCTCTACAGTTGAATACATGTTTAGGATTATGTACCTCCCCCACAACAAGAGACTTAAACCATTCTTTAATCTTCCTCATCATAAGTATAATTAAGTTGTGTTTACAATTAGGACAGACCCATTCTTTGAAATGCCATCCTTTGATTTCCAAATCCTCTTTATGAAAACGTTTCTTACATGAATGATATTGATAACCATCCTTAGAAAATATGAAGTCTAAAGCGAGTATTATTATCATAATAACAACCGCTGTAATTAAAATATATTTCTCCATCACTGAAAGCCTTTAATTTTCTTTTTAGTGTTATTGGGTTTTCCTTAAGAGTACCCAGCAATAAATACCTGATGCAGAGATTTGGATTATCCTCCAACCTTCTGATAAGAGAGTAGTTAGTTTAGTATCATCTTCATCTCTGATACATATTAGTTTATCATTATTCATAATGCCTATATGCTTATTAATTGTAATCTTCTTTTCCTCCTACGGAGAAAAAGTAAATACTCATAGTACTTCTAGTTAACTCTTAATAAGGCTATGGTTAGGATGTTTCTTCCATAGCTTATCTAACAGTATTACTTTCAATTCTTGTCTCTGATAATATTGCTTCCGATGTTTACCGTGCCTATCTAAATAATTCCCAGGATAATGAAGGTCATCAAGGTATACCTTATTTTTAGATTTATCAGTTCTTACCAAACGACCAAGAAACTGAATAGATTTTTCCTGACTATCCATGCTTGCTGCATTAAGTAAGTACTTAAGCTTAGGAAAGTTTTTACCTCGAGCAATGATTGTAGTTGATACCAGGATATCTATTTTACCTTCTCTAAAATCCTTCATTATTTGTTGTCTTAACTTAGAAGGAGTATTAACATGAACATAGGCAATATTATAGGCATCGCCCAGTTTCTTTTTAAAGAACTTATATAGATTTTCACAATGTGCAATATGCTTGCATACTACGAGAGCAGGGTATCTGCCTTGATTAAGGTTCCATAGTAATCTATTATAAGCCATTAACCAAGCTGTATAACAATTGGTGATTGAATCATCGTATATTTCCTTATAGGAAATACAATCAGATTCCCAATTACCATACCAGGGTTTACCAGGTACCATCTTTACAATGGTTTTTGTTGAGTAACCCTTTTTGATAGAATCCTTGAGTTTGAACTCAGCAAGTACTTTACCAAAGAAACATTCTAGATTCATATTCTTAACCTTATCCTTAGCAAGCTTACTCATATAAATGGTACCGGATAATCCTATACGAATTCGGGTATTAAACAATCTAGTGATTACATTCTGATATTGCTTACTACCTCCCTGGTCAGCCTCATCCACAAGTACCATGTCTATCTGAGATAATTCTTTTTGATAGAATCTCATATTTCTCGAAATAGATTGAACCATACCTATAGTAAAGTTACTCCAGTTTAAAACCTTGCCTTGAACAAAAGTGATATCTTCTCCGGGAAGATATTGCTTAAATTCTTCTCTAGCTTGATTTAACCAATCCGAATCATTAGTTATTAGCAAAGTCTTTAACTGCTTCTTATAGGATAAATATAAAGACGACATGATAAGTGTTTTACCTGCATTAACAGTGTAATCTAATACGCCAATATGAAAAGGTGTATTCCCTATCTTATTATTGATAACTGCCTTAACAGCTTTCTCTTGCTCTGGTCTTAATTTATATTTACCTATATTCGTAACTACTTTACTGACTTTAGGTAAAGGTTGTCTCATATCTACAACTTTAGGTTTAATCCCCATCTCAATACACATATCGTATACTTTGGGAAGTAAACCTATTTTAAATTGCCCAGTCTTGGTGATGTAATGAATCTTACCGTCCCAATTCTGCATACCTCTTTGCCTTGTACGTAAGTAGAAAGCATTCGGATGTCGAATGGCAAACTCATTATAAAGTTTTTGTGCGAACTTAAGAGGTAAGTCAAGTTCGCACATATTTCCATTCTGAATAATTATCTTACTCATTTGATAATTACCGTTACACCCTTAGTGGCTTTATCCATGCCCATTGCTTCCTTGAGAAGTTTGATATGATGCTCCTCATCCGCAATCAATTTCTCAAGGAAATAATTCACATCATCGTAATCTGGACGTTCCTCGTATTGAGCAATTGCTCTTTGAATTTTCTTGTAGTGACCAATAGTTTCTATCTCGGAATTCAAAGCAATCTTTAAAGCTTGTTCCCAAGTAGAACCAATCTCAATTGTAGGATTAATATTCATGGTAGAGTAATCCTCATAGGGATCTGCCTTTTGTAAAAAGTCCGATATCTTATCAAGGTGTCTCATCTCTACCAAACCAATACCCAACATCAATTCGGATATTTCTTCAAATCTAGAAGACTGTTGGGTATACATAATGATGGCACTTAGTTCTGAGAACTTGGCATTCTTCCAAATCACATAGAACATATTAATTATCTCATCAGGCCATGGTTCGATATCCTTAAAATCTGGATAATCCACGGATTGGTCTGAATACTTGAGGACATCTATAAAAGCATTAGCTGCATCCTCTACTCTGTTTCCGAAAAATTGTAAACCTTTCATATCATTTTCTTATTTTAAATTTAGTATCTCTAGTTCTTGGAATCCTACGTTCCCTTAAGATCGAGGTAATACAAGAAATAGATACTTGATATTTGTTACTTATGTATTTTAATGGGAATCCTTTTATGTAGTCTTTAACTACGGAATCTCTAATTGTATCTGGCTTTTGTTGACGAGATAAGAAGACTTCGTTTTTAAAAACCATCCGATAAGCATTGTTTAATATTTTCTTTCTGGGTACCACATTTTAAATTTCGATAATAATCATTAGCCGGATTATTATCTAGGTGCATTACTATGGGTAAATTCTCTGGATTAGGTAAATAAACTGTAGCTACTAGCCGAGAAATCTTACAAAGTTTCCTAATGCCACGAGAATCCCTTAGAGTACATTGATACCTGTTCCACATTTTATTAAGATGGGGCTTTAATTTTTTCCATTGCCCGTTTTTACGATTAGACCAAAGTCCTCCCCTTTTACTAATGTAATATCCAGGGAATCCAGGTATATTATCATATTTCACCATATTCAGTTGTTTATAGAATCCCAAAGACTCCCCTCTACTTGAGGCTCGTCTAAGGTTCGTTTATCTTTATTTTTATATAAGTATTTATTATATCTTTCGATAGCCTTATCATTATACATCTGACTTGGTTCTGGTAATCCATTACACCAAGCAAGAGCTTCGAACTGGGCATCCAAAAATTGAAATACATTCCAATCCTTTTCATCCATTAGATTATGAATCCTAAGAAAGTGAACATATTTCTCTGGCTGATGTTCATAAGATTCATAAATACCAGTAACACTAGCAACTCTTTTTATGAATTCATCATGGATGTCTTTGGTAAAGCCTGGGTCCTTATCCCCCTTGAGTTCTAATTCGGCCTCTACCTGATTAGTAATGTTCTCCTGCATGGATAATAACCTTTGCATAACATTACGATAATCAGTCATCCTCTTTAACCCAGTCTCAATGTATTTAATAAAACCTTCCCGGGTATCAAATTTGAAATCTTCACAGAAGTTATTACATACTTCTGCAAGCTTTTTACAATTTGCCCATTCTCGGGAATTACTCTCATTTATTTTACGAACTCCCCTATGCTTTAACTTTATACGAGTTGCGTATAAAATATCAGCAACAAGGGCAGCATCTCCCTTGGATGCTAGTAAAATGTTAGAAACTTTCTTAGTATTCTTATTGTTAGAAACTAAGACTGCTCTATGATTTATTGCCTCCTTTCTAGCAATAACAAAAAAAGCCTCAACTGGGAAATTATCTACCTCTAAGATATTTAATATTTCCTCAAACTGAGACTTAGTTATATGGATAGATGGTTCACGCATAAATATTTTATTTTATAATATAATAGGAACTCCCTATTTCAATGAGTTTCTGATTGATATCAATTCTTGATAACTTTGGTACCTGGTAGCATATACTAACTTAAGTGTCTGACTTCTCCCTAAATCATTTACGTCTTTTCCGTCTGGTAAAAACACCACCTTGACTTTTTTATATGCAACAAGCTTGAGAGCCAAGTTGATGGCATATTCTTTTGCGTCTGGGTCCAACAATATAATGAATCTTTCGCATTGGGATTTAAGTAACTCATTGACTTGGTACTGACTAATAGCTTTACCCATTGTGGCAATTGCTCTATCCCCAATTGTGAGAGCATTAAGTGCCCCTTCGCAAATGAATACCGACCGATACATCTCCAACGCATCATGATTAAAGATGATAAATTGTTTTCCCAAACCGGTGATGTCTTTGTCTGGGTTATTATATCTGGGCCCTTTGCCGATAACATTTCGAGCATTGTAATACCTAAGTTGTCCTCGATAATAAAACGGGATGATAAGGTACCCATATGTTGAGCCGCTTGTTCCATAGCCGATACCGTATCTTGAAAACTTCTCGAGGCTAAATCTGCGTTTCTTGACATACCCTCGAATGCTTTTTGCAAGTTGGCTGTCTCCAAGCGAAATATTTCTAAATCCCTCAGGGAGATATACGGGCTTACTTTCGGCAAGTTCGATTTTCTCTTCCTTAAACTGTAGTTCATCAAATTGGCCATTGTTCAAAAAATTAATTAGTTCATGGTACTCAGTAAATCCTTCTATATCCATTATTAGTTGAGCAGGAGAAGGATGGGCATTACATCTAAAACAATTGGTTCTATACATAGAAAGGTTAACTCCCAACTTATGTTCTCTCCCACAATAGGGGCAAGTTGGTATACGCATCCAGCCATGCCTATAATCATAACCTCCTAATCGTTTAACGAAGTAAGTTCTTAGTCTAGATTTAAACTGGTTTGTTATTTTCATATCTTTTCTTCCCGCATATATTACAGTAATACTCTACATGACGTTTCTCATAATACTGGGCTTTCCTTCTCCCGCCTTTCTTAGAAAAAATTGCCCTACGAGGTCTTTAAACTCAGTCCAATGAACTGCTACCCATTCATGATAACCCAACTTACATCTAAATGTCTCCAGTAGTTCTTTCCCTTTTCTTAGAATCCGCATCCGGGTTAGTATTCTTTTTAAATTGTTCATCCAACTTACTACCATATACTTCATCATATTGTTTACGTTGTTCCCTTGTAAATTCCGTACATCTTTGCCTTTCTACATCGCATTTGAATAATGCTCTACCGGAAGGAAGACCATCCCTTTGTACTACTATCTCAGCTCGAAGAATATTATCTTTCTCTTCTTGCTCAGTAGAGTTAAGACCCATGATAACCTGGGCATTACGAACAATGGCAATTGAACCAGAGATATCATTCTCATCATACCGAGTAAGCCTATGCTTTTTACCTTCACGAGTAATGTGATGAGCAGTCCATATAATGTCTAAATGTAATTCCTCTGCCAGATTCTGAAGGTCTACATATACATTAGATATCCTTTCGAAATCTTCTCTATCACCCGCTATTGATGCAAGCTTACCAGCGTAGTCAACCATAAGAACTTTAATATCGATTCCTTGATTACGAAGTTGAATTATCTTTTCCCTTATATAAGTGGTATTAGTAATCATCGCTGGTACACGCTCAACTACTAATTCAACTCCAAACCTTGCAAGTTTCCTTAAATGCTTTGCCTCAAGTTTATCATACTCACCAGAGTATAATTCCTTCTTAGTTTTATTGATACTGGATTGAATGAAACGGTCCATGATTTGTTCTTGACCATTTTCCGTATCAATATATAATACTGACTTCTTCATTCTGAGATAACCTCTTGCAAGGTTTACCATAAAGAAGGTTTTCTTTGCCTTGGGTTTATCAAGTATTACATTAACTGAATGCTCTGGATAACCTCCTGCATTAGTTAGTTCATTCAACTGCCTAAATGGGCAAGGTATAACTGAAGGTTCTGATTGTCTTCTAAACTGTCTCTCGGTAATATCCCGAATCATATATAAAGGTTCATCTTCTTTCTTAGGTTTACTTTTCTGAAGTACCTTTTCAATCTTCCTCGAATACTCTTCGTATTGTTCGAAGTTATCCAAATCGAAGGAATCATTTAAGTTCTTCATCTCAACATAAGTAGAGAACTGATATATCTTTTCTTTTATGTAATCAGAATCCGATAGGGGTATATGATAGAGATTACTTATTAGTTTATTGATATTGGGTATATCATCTTTAGTTACCAAATCCACATAGGTTTTAGATTCTAGTAACTCTTTTAATACTTCCTTTAAGATATTCTCGGAGGGCATTCTGCCTTGCTTCTTAAAATATTTTGATATACCCTCGAAGATAAGGGAGTGTTCTATGAGAACCAGGTAATTGGATTTAATCCTTTTGAGTACTAATCCTCCTTCCTTATCTTTTAAAACAAACCTGAGTATCTCGAACTGAAACTCAGGAGAAAAACTGAACTTGATGTTGTCTTTAAATTTCTTCATATCTATATTGCAATATTATATAAACTAATAGATTTTGATAGTACCGAGATAGTTCTAAGTATGTTGACATCTATCTAGAAACTACTAATCCACTACCTTAAGCTCCCGAATATTTAATATTATTATTTTATATAAGAAAAAATACTTATATTTGCATAACGAATATTTAAAAACATGGGAAAAAGTAAAGGAAATAACGGTTCAGAGCTTCATCGATTAAAACCTATGCAAGAATATGATGAAGCTACTTTCAACAGACTTTATAAAGTTTGTAAGCCAGTAATTAGAAACCTTACCAGACAGATTGATTATAAACGGTTTAATCTTACACCGGATATTATCCAATCTTATTTCTGGGATAAGATGTTATTTGTTTTCAACAAATACTATGGTGAATGTACTGAAGAACATCTTAAAGCAAGAATCCTTGCATCACTTAGTACATTCAAAAACAAATTGCTTCGTTCTGCATACGGAGAACAAGCAGAGTATAATCAAAGCCTCTTTAAACTTGATGACTTATTTGACAATGACAAAGAATTAGAGGATGATACCGAAGAAGAAAAAGCTAAATCAGAAATGCTTGATATGATGTATACATATATGAAGGATAAGCTTTCTCCAGATGCCTATCTTTTATTTGAGGTATTAATTACTCCTCCCCCTTTTATCAAGGAAAGGCTTGAAAATAGTACTCGAATAACTAATATAATGCTTATCGAATTTTTCGAAATGCCTAAGACTAATGAATCTATGAGATATATATCAGAACTTAGACAAGATATACAATATTGGGAAGACCGAGCTAAAGAAGAACTTAAGTATTAACACAAAAGAAAAGGGGCGTTTCCCAACGTCCCTCTCCCAATTAATTTTTACTACGCAAAACACAGATTGAAAACAAATGTTTACTCTTAAACAATACAAATAATACACATGAGTTTTAATACTACTAAATAACTAATAACAACTTTATGATGATATTTTTTGGATATATCGTAATGTAATAGTCGGTGGCAATTTTTCAATATCCAAAGTTTCTACCGAAGTTTCTCGTAAGAAAGATTCCCCTAATAGGTTCCAGCTTACTACGATAGCACCATCTTGAATACCCTTGGTAGGAGTTCCTCTACCGAAATCACCATTCAACCCTGTCTCCCTATTAAAGAAAGATTGAGGACGAACGTTCTCCCAGTCATTGGCATTATCTTGTTTACCTTTAGATACACCAAGAGCATGCCTATGCTTAGGAAGGTCATCGCCTTTAATTGAGATTAAGAAGTTACCCTTAGTGGGTGTATAGTAATCTCCGACATTCTGTAGCATTACTTCATCTCCAATCTGAACTCCTCCAGCTTGGTAACCAATAACTATTCTACCAGCTGCCTTAGTATATTCTACCCAGCCATCCGGTATTACATCGGTTTCCCAAAGAATGATAGAACCGATTGGTAAGTTAGCAGTACTCAGAGATTCAGCGAATTCTTTTCTGATAGCCTCAATCTGACTATCGATGTATTGCTTGATATTTAACTTAGTACCAGATTCATCTATTACCGGGAATCCTGAATTTACTTGTTCTAATCTTTTCACTGATTCCTTCATCATACTCTGGGCAGCAGTAGTATAGGGGATTTCTTGGAACTTACCTTGATAAGGTACAATAGCAAAGTTCTCATTTCGTTTGGTCATGGCATCAGTACCCTTACCATATACTCCGATAAGAACAACGGAAGTTTTATTATTAGAGTAATAAGGGCAAGCACTCTCTACCATCTCTAGAAGATTGCTATAGGTCATATCGTAATTAGAATATACATCATTATTAATGATATCCGGTGTACGATTCTCTTCGGCAATCGGATAATAAATATCCAGAGACTTTTTAAACAAGGTGTAGAAGCTTTCGGAGGATTCATTCCAATAAGCTACAAAGTCTACTGGATTATCTACTGGTTCAGAAATAGTAGTATGTACTGCAAAGAGTAATACTTCTTCTGTTGAACCTTGGGTACCTTGGATGTTCTCAATAGTAATCGTTTGTTCATCGGATATAAATACATATCCATCTCTTGAAATACATCCAAAGTTCACGTCTGGCAATTCTCCATCTTCCGAAGCCTTTGCCATATACCTTGCCATAATCCTATCCTTGATTACATTGGAATACTTACTTCCAGCAACTCCCTGAGGAGATACCACTAACTTGTTACCATTTATGGTAGCTGAGCCAAATCCACAGAATGGTCCTAAACCAGAAGGAGCAGCAATTGCCTCTGCTGCTTCCTTTGATTTAATAATACCTTCATACTTAAAGTACGTTTTCATTGTCCTTAGTATTTTTAAATTGATTTTTCTGTTCTGACATATCTTTAAATGCTTCACCTACATCCTTGAACTTGAGGGTTAACAATTTAAAGAGTATTCTCCATATACTGTACCGTTTCTTAATACCATGTATTTCACAGATGTGTCCATATATACTATCTACTTCGAAACAGTAGCATATTACCATAATCGTTATTGATACCACTATTGGGTTCATCCCATAGGGTTCCCCAATAGCTTTACCAAGTACAGCACCAAGTAGAACATAACAGATATAATCTACTATTTTGTTTAGAGTTCTTCTTCCAGCTCTAGATTTTCGAATTTCGATTTTCTGTAACCTACTTGCCGATAACCCAAACCATAAATCTGATAGGATTAGGATTATTGCAAGAATTATCATCCATCTCAAATCATACAAGATTTGTGTACACTCTCCCAATATACCCACAGTGAATGTCTTGAATAAAGACTGAGTTGTGGTCTCTGTTATTCTATCGATTGTTGAATTTATCATTGTTCTACTATTTGCCAAGATTGATTACTGTAAGTTGTAATGGTAAATGTTTTCTCTGAGAGGTCATCATGTTCCCATTCTAACTTTTGAGGACTAACACTTAAAAGGTCTGCATCTACTACGGTGAACTTAGTTCTCTTCGAAGTATCTACCACTGATTCGAATATATACTCTCCAGCTTGTGCAGTTACAAATTCATAACCAGCACCACCTGCGTCATAAGTAGTTACTTTACCAACTTCCCTTATTCGACTATCGAAGTCAGGTTTATTAGAAGTACACTTGATTAAAGTAGATACTTGTTTAACATTCCCCTTTAATTCTGCATAAGGGGGAGTACAAGAAATCTCGATGATTGTAGGATAATCTTCCAGTATTACTTGACATCTTAATGAAGAACCATCATCTGCCACAAAGGTATAAGCCCCAGCCTTGGTAAGAACAATTTCCTCATCAAGGTTATAGGTTTCCCCGTTCTCATCACAGGTAGCAGTACCCCTTACATTGATCCCATTTTTCATTTCCTCAAGATGGAACTTACAAGCAGACTTCTCATCCAGTAATTGGTATACTGCATAAGTATCATCTATCTGGTCTTCTGGTAATGCCCAGTTGGGTTCTTTCCAATGACTGTCTGTAGCATCCGAAGGTACTATCTTTAATTTATTCTGATATACTACTGGAGAATTATTAACTACCAAAGTAGTCTTAGCAGTAGGGTAAGCTACAGACTGGAAGGTATAAGTCCCTGCCCTATTTGCAGTATATACATAACCATTCTGAGCATTAAAGGTTTCCCCAGTTTCAATTACCCTTACTCTGTAATCATCTCCATTACCAGAAATACGTTGTATCTTTACTGTAGCTTTTGCAGAGCCATCGAATAATGTGACTGTTGGTGGGCTAACAGTAATTCTATATACTGCAGTCTTACCAGATACTACTTCGAATATACCTACACCTTCATCGGTTTCCCTTTTATCCAGTGTACATTTAAACTTATAAGTACCATAACTATTAGCAGTAAACTTATCACCGTTCTTAAACAACTTAGTATCACCAATTAGCCTACAATATAGTTCACCAGTAAATGATTCTGGGTAATTCGATTCGATGGTAAGAGTGGTAGTAGCATCCTTGATACTTTGCTTATCCCTAACTCTAAATTCAGAAGGTGTACATCTTACCTTATATGTAATCTCTTCTCGAGTTACAACAAAGGAAGTTTGCTTTACTGGGAACTCTACAATCTCAAAGATGTAGGTACCAGGCTCTGAAAATTCCCAAGTTGAGCCAGAGACTTTCACTATATCAGTACCGGATAATCGTACATTACGGATGTTCACGGTACCCTTATAGGATACGTTTGCCCTTACTACTGTACTTACTTTTAGGTTAATAGGAGTTATCTTTCCAGTAATAGGGTCACAAGTAATAGAATATACTCGATTATAAGATTCTTGATTAACCGTGATTTGAGTTACCTTAGTAGGGTCTCCCACACTTCTAAAATAATAAGTACCTGCTCTGGGTATATTAAAAATGGAACCACTTTCGTGTTTAGTGTAACCCCAATTTATATTATCACTGGATATCTGATATCTTAGGTCAGCATTTATCCAATCTGAAGTTACAGTTACCTTTACCGGTACTTCATATACCTCTGAAGTAATAAGATTGGGTTGGTCCGGATTTACTAACTCAGCTTTAATTGTATACCCATCATTTACGGTAAACCCATATTGAATATCGAAAGATACATGATAGGGTATGAATCTTTTAAAGAAAGCCTCTACGGCTTCTCTAAATTTTCTGAAAGCTGCCGAGTTCGAAGTATATCCATGACCGGTAAGTCTAAAGGTTACCGGTATACATTGAGAACAATCGAAAGTATTATCATAGGTATACTTATCGTCATAATGGTAATACTGGTCAAAGTGCGGATTACCTTTTACCCAACCATCATAACTATCAGCCTTTGCAGGGTCAGTTACTACGCAGGTTAACCCATACAGCCTCATCATTATTTCGAAGAACTCAGAGGTACCTCTTATTTTAAAAAGAGATATCGAATACTTCAGGATGTTTCTTACTTGAGTACTGGTTAAAGTAAAGGGTCCCTCCTTTGGTATTATCCAAAGCTTAGATAACTCTTGGAGTTTAGCATCGGAGTAGAACCCATTAAAGTACTCTGCCCATTTCTGTGCATCTATAGTGTTCCCATAAGCAAAGGGCATTTCTCCGAGGAATTGCCAAAGGAAATTGAGATACATATCCGGAGCCTTATCTATATCAATAATGTCTAAGATATTCTCAATATCCTTTGTAATGTAATCTTCAAAATGCTCTCCACAAATTTCTAGAAACCTCTCTAAGATGCCTTTGCCATTTACCTTATAGGTATCTTGAGCTTTATACTCGAATGGCAAAAAGTCGATTAGATTTTTGAGGTTTATCATTATACAATTTCTTTTACGGTTAAAGTCAATTGTGAAGCGTTTTCAAATACTGGTAAATTAAAACCGGGGTCTTCATAGTCATGGTTAGGTTCTGATACCGTAATAGAATATCTGTAACCAGACTGATAGCTATTGTTCTGAATATCCAAAGAGAAGTCAAAACCATTAGCCTTATCTATTACCTGTATAGAATTACCTACAGTACCAGTAGCCATATACCCATTTGATACAGAACGTACAGTAAAAGTAGTGGATGAATTGAAGGTAATATAGTAAGTCATAGACCCTTTAGCCTTATTCAATTTAAACTGACCCAAGTTCAATTCTTTATTACCATAGATGGTAGTAGGCCAAGGTTTAATATAGAACTTAGTAAGGTGAAGGTAATCTACTGTTGATAAGTTATCTATTAAGGCATAGATATCTGATAACCTTACGTTTCCTCCTATCTGAGCTTGCTCTGGAGAATAGGCATTGTATAATGCTGTAAGAATTTGAGTTTGTATCTCGGGAGTCTTATAAGACTTCTTACCAGTAACTCCCATCTCTAGAATAATCTGAACCTTACCTGCAGATTTAACCTTCAACCAAGTAGTCATAGGAGCCCTTTGGGATAATAAATTATATACCCTATTAATTAATTCAGAAGAAGCAACTGCTCCACCATCTGGGCTAATATATACGGTAAGCTTTCTACCGCATTCATAATCGGCTTTAGCTTTGTTTACCCCATCAACCAACATAGCTAAACTTTCGAAATCCTCTTTGGTAATTGCTACTCCCAAAGTCTTTACACTCAAAGGTATATGTTCTTTGAGCATTGTAAAGTTTTCATAGTTTGAACCACCTCCGGCATCGTAAGCATTACTTACGGTAGCATCAGTAATTGAAGAAGAGATTACTGAAGGTACAGAAGTAATAGTATTACTCTTTACATTACCCTGAGTACCATTGGTTAAGTAGAATACCACATTGGTTATTTTTGCTCCTGCTGCAGGCTTCTTACCAAAGGTACCATCCCCAAACATTATATAAGGATTAAGTGCCTCATCTACTGAAACCATAAAGTGTTTGTCTGTAGGTTTGGATTTTGCAAATGTATCTACTAATACCCAAGTTTCCCCACCTATCTGCAATGACATAGAACCTTGTTCATAATACTTACCATTGGGTAGAGTACCCAGATGAATTATAACTCTATCTCCAGTGGGTATTACCATATTATTGAGAGCGCTTGCAGTATACTTCTCATGTTGTATAATTGGTACTTTACAAGTAGTTACATTTGAATACCAAGTTACGTCTCTAGCAGATAACCAGGAATTACCACTAGAATCTGTAAACAGAGTACCTTGGGGTATAGTTAACTTAGCTCCAATAGAATTACCAGTAATGCTTCTGGATAAGATTACATCTACTGTAGCAGCAATTGCTGCTCGAGCATGATAATCTACCAAAGCTCCATGTTTAACTACCGAATCATACCTTCTTGCCGTAGGTAGAAAGGTTTCCCTTGCCATGTTATCTACATAGTAGTGAAGTACTTCGGCAATTGCCGCAAATAATGAGAGGATGATAATTAAGATGTTCCCCTCCGAATAATCCGTTATGAGTTTCTGACCTTGAGGGTCTTTGAGTCCCATAAGGGATTCAACCAGCTTGGCCTTAATCTGTTGATAAGACCTCTGGTATGGGTTAAGCCATTTATTTGTGATTCCCATATTATTGTGTATTTAATGAATTATCCGACCGGTCATAGGTGATATCGAGGTACTGACTAGAATTTGTTCCATTTACTACATAGGTTACTTCTATGTGTATTTTTGCATCAACTCTAGTAACTGTGATATTTTGGAAGGTTATCCTTTGTTCCCAAGCACCTATGGCCTGTTTTAAAAACTCTTTAATTATAAAACTTAGGGCTTGTGAGTTTGGTTCCTCAATACATTGCCATAGTTTACTACCAAAGTTTTCCTGTCGAAATCTCTGGCCTATCATGTAATATAATATCGAACTTATATTATCTCTGATAAGTTTAAAATCCCCATTTACTGGGTACCAACCTCTTTCACCCTTTTCATTAGTTGTAAGTTGGATAGGGTAAGTTACACCTATACCAACTAAGTCTGTAAAGTAATTCTTTTCCATTAGTGTATGCAGGTTTTATCTTCATAATCGTCTACAACGAATTGTGAGAAAGGTTTAATTATTTGAGTTACTGTAGGACCCGAAGAACCTGGTCCAGTAGTTACACCTGAGTGTACATGAGAATTGAACATACTACGAAGTTGTTCTAGTTCTTTAATGGTTTGGTTTAATTTTTCGGTTAATTGAAAAATATTGATTACTCCACCATTTTCTCCAGTATTAAGTATCACGGAATCACCAGAAGATATGTTTATATCCCCATCAGCATTTATTACTATCTCTTTCTCCGAACGAACATTTACAGGCCCATTGAAATGTAAATTGAGTTCTCCGTTATCATCATCTATTACTATTAAGTTTCCTTCGGGAGTAACTATCCCCATTTTATTGGGACCATCCAGAGGTTGGGGTATTTGACTCATTCCCCAACCATGGTATTCCCAGAGAGGTTTAGTTGGGTCCCCAAATTCAAAAGTAACAAATACCGTATCTCCCACTTTAGGGGCTAAGAATTTGAAACCAGAACTAATTGAACCATGTTGTCCTTTAGGATATGCCCAAGCAAATACTCCACCCATTACCTCTGGAACACATACCTTTACCCTGTTCATATGTTTCTCTACATCGTTATTATCAATAACAATGCCACGATAAACAGAGTAATACCGACCAAGACCCTCTAAGCCTTCGTCGGTTATTATCTTTGCTGTTTCGTAACTCATACCCTTATTTTTCTACATAGATTTGACTTGCAATTCGCTTATGCCTTTTAGCTATGTCTCGGTATACTCGATTAGCTATGGCCATATAATTAAACTTAACCCCATAATCTTCAGGCACTTGGATTTGTTTAACTGATATCTTACCAGGAATTAACTTACCCTTAGAGGTAACTGTATTACCTGTAGATAACACTATACCCTCTGCCAAGGCTTGGGGATTATCGGCATTTACTTCAGTATAATAAGCCTTCTTTCGAATAAACTCAGCTTGACCCTTGATATCAATTATGTCTCCCTTATCATTCAAGAAATGTTCATTATAGTATACTTTCTCATTATAAGTAAAGTTAAGATTAAGATTCTGAGAAGTACTTAAAGCTTTTTTATCTTGACCCTTTGTAGTTTTAGCATTAGCTTTAGCATCATTAGCTACGATGTTTTGAGTAGATAAATCAGTTTTAGAAGTTACAGAGCCAGACTTGGAATTGTTCTTTACTAATTCCATATTAGTTATATACCCTTGACCAGCGTCCATAGAATGAGTACATTGTTTTATATACCAAAGCCCTGACCAACGTTTTCCTACGTTATCTATACGGATTATTTGAGAAGTTGCTAGCATAGGTCTACCTACTACCTGAAGTTGACATACTAATCTTTTCTCAGTTTGCTTTAAACCACCATTGGCATTAGCATTAGCTGCCCAAGCATACTTATCGGCACCACCGTATCTACTAAATAAATTATGGTAAAGTTTATAAAGAGGTACCTTGAGATTTACCCTTTTCATGTGCCTTACCTTAACCCTCTTACCATATTGACCTTGGCCATAACCCTTAGTAGTATCAACTTCCATATCGGATAATACTTCAGTATAGGGGTCTTTCTTTAAAGCTTCGAAACCTCTCTCTGAAGCAGGTAATATTCCAGCTTGAAAATTGATACCAGAAGCTATACCCGCTCCTGCTTGTTTAGAGGTATAACCCTCTGGGTCATAATCTAAGGGGTCTACATACTCTTCTACCATAAATTCCATACCATCTTCGTCTTCGAAAAGGTATCTTTCGTACTCTAATAATTTCTTAAGATTAGCTTCTAATTCTTTACCATTCTTAGAATTTCTTAGCACTTGTTTAAGGGCATTCTTCTTATCGTCAGGTAACTCATTAGCTGCTTGATTAATGGTAGCTCGTACTTCTTCGGTAGACATTCCATCGAATTTTCTTTGCTTACCTGCTTCATAAGCACCTACTGGACCAACTGCTTCATATTCCTCTACCCGCTTTTTATATTCTGCAGTTTTTTCCATGTTATACTGAAGCTGAGTGTCCCAAGCATCCATTACCTCTGTAGGAGTAGTAGGATGACTTCTATAATCTTCAAACCCATTGCCAGTAATATTAGACACCATAAGGTTATCTACCTGAGCCACATGAGGTCTTAAAGCTAATGGGGGCTTATCCTCTGGTTCATTTATGTTAGTTGATAATACAGATAAATCTTTACTATCTGGGTCTAGAGATGGAGCTAATACTGCTTTAACTCTTTTAGTTATTTTCTGAGTAGCAAAAGATACCCTGAGTACTTCTCCATTCTCTCCTTGATAGGTATAAGTACATACAGGTTCTTCGTTGAATTTCCTATTATGTATGTAGATAATCCCATCTCTTGAATCTACATACCATGGCCCATTAGTGTACCCTTTCATCTTCTGTTCTAATTGAACTAAGACGTTCTTGCCCACCAATCCAAAGTCACTATCAATTAAAGCTTTTAAATCTTCTGGCATAGCTACTTCTGCTACTCCACTGTATTTGTTAGCATAGAGTACTTTACCAGTAGTAGTACGGGTATTCTCTGTGGGTACCTGTAGTGACTCGTATACTTTATTACTTATTATCTGTTGTTCCATTACTGAAATATTTCTATGATTACACCAGTAGCATTCCCACAGCCATTGTCTAAATAGGTAGATAATTTATAGCCTTCCATATCCGAATGGACATAAGCAGGTTGATATCTTAAATCTCCGGAAGAGTCAATGCACTTAATAGTTACATGAGTACCTGTAGAATCAAATACTGCCTCGAACTCCCTTACCTTAATTATTTTTATGGGCCCAGATATAAATTGACCATCTGGGTATATATATCCCCACTGAAGACAAATATTTTGGTTCTCTTGAATCTCAGCAATGTCTACAGTATCGGGATTACCCGTATCGAAAGTAATAGTAGCCAAGTTTTCTTTCTCTTCATCGTATCTATAACTCCAGGTACTTATATACGCTCCAAGGGGTATACCTGTAATAGGATTCATTATAGGCATACCTCCAAAATTGAAAAGGGCCAGATATGGTTGGCCCATTCCATTATACAATATAGGTTTCTGTTTAGCTGCCATAAGTCGGTATTCTTATTAGGGTTCCCATTTCTAATTCCTTAAAAGGATTCAGTATCTTATTAGCTTCAGCTATGATGTACCACTTACCAGAATCACCATAATACCTGAAAGCAATATTTTGTAGGGTTTCCCCATCTTTAACAGTATGTTGAATATCGTTAGGGGATTCTGGTACTATTGGAGGTTTAGCCTCTAAGGAATAATCCCCATCGTTATACTTCAGAGCATAGGCATTATTATATGGGCTAGCTCCCTTTAGATATTGGTTAACATCAATCATATTTAATACCTCCTGTCTTTTTAAGTGAATCGGAATTTATAAAATCTCCATAGGATAAGTTATATGCACTTACTCTCTTGAAAATCAATTCTTGAGTTGCTGCTGCAGGCAATAATCTACCATTACCAAAAGTAGCTGGCTTTCCAGGTACCCTTACTCTATAACCATTCTGAAAGTTCTTCAGAGTATAAGTTGCTGAGGTAAGGATATAATTGTGGTTATCGAATATACCAGAATCCCCCCACTCAATCTTAACAATCGGAGGAGCAGCCTGGTAGCCATTAGATTTAGACCATGCCTCTAATAACCTACATTTATTGATTACCTCTTCTGGATTTTCTGGGTCATTACAGTACCAAGACACATTGAATTGAATAATGTCTTCAGCTCCAGTAAAGTGATACATTGGTACATTGCGACCCATTGATTTAATGGTGGCCCATGTGGTTTCTCCTCTAAAGTCTATTTCTGGAGGTCTATTCTGTAGGGTAATATATTGAGTGGGGTTAACAGTCATATTATATATCCTTACCTCATTCTGATATATAACATCTGCTTTAGCCTCGAAGTTTCTGTAATTAGTAGTATTCTTATTCCCCTTTGCTGGGTCTACTCCCTCACTCTCCTCTAATCTCGGGAATTGTAATTCCATTCTCCATTTAGCCTGGAGTTGTTTGTTTAGAATAGGGTTCTTAGACGATATTTGAGCTTCTCCGATTACTCCATTGGGAGTATAGAGTTTACCCTTTTGAGCATCATCTTTGGGAAGAGTAGAAAGAGTTCGATTGAGTAATATCCGAGCTCTCCATAGTTTATTTAATGGACCCGTAAGAACACCTGCTGTATCTCTTGTAAGGTCATTGTACTTTTCAACAACCTTACCTGCTGCTTTATTTAATACTCTAGCCATAGTGTTTTAGTTTTATATTCCCATTACAAATGCAGCTCCAGTAAAATCTTGTTGAGAACCTGGAGCATAATCTCCAACTGCTTGACCATCTACTGAGATATTGATACGAGAATCTCTCATACCTTCTTTAATAGCTAACCTAACAGCATTAATAAATCTCTCTTCATTCTGGGCTCTAATGGTAGTTGGGTCTTCTTTCTCTTTATTCTGAGCTTCAGTATTCCTATCTACTGAATTACTAAGGTAACTAATACCCTCAATTAATAAAGGAAGACCTACAGTAATTGCTAATCCCCAGGGTCCACCGAGTAATCCCATAAGTCTACCACCTATAGAGGTTAAACCTTTTATAGCACCTTGCCTAGCCACTTGACTACCAACTTGGGCACCTGCTCCAGCTAAAGCCCCTCCAGCTAAATTACCCGCCATAGTAGTTGCTAATGGTACTCCAGGATTTGGTGTCTTAACATATCTTCCGGTTTTAGTGTTATAAAATCTACCAGCAGAATTCATACCAATACCGCTTGACATCATTTGGAGTTGAACCATGGTTCTCATAAGGTTAACCATCCTTACCATGTGTGCTTCCATAAGGGCAAACTGAGTATTAGTTTTTATTGCTGCAGCAGACATACCTTCAGTAGAAGCAGTAGCAATAGTCTGTAAATACCCAACAGACCTAATAATACCTCTTACAGTATTAAACCCTGCAACTATAGTACCCACTACTACTGCAGTAGCTCCTATCCTAAGACCAAAACCTCCAACCCAAGTTTCTGAGATAGAATTAATTACTTTGATTATAGAGTTACCCACATTTAGTACTGGGGTAAAGATTCTACCCAAAGCTGCACCTGCGGTAACTGTTAAGTTCTCTATACTTGATTCGAATTGGTCAATTACACCTGCATCGGTTTTAAGACGTTCTTCATTAAGTCGGTTTACTGCTCCCATGTTTTGGTCATAGGTAGCAAGTATCTTACCCATCTTATCTCTACCAGAAGCAATATCTCGAAGTACTGGAAGCATACCACGATTACCTCGAACTCCGAATATATTGAAGAAGGTTGGTGTTTCGATTCGTGAAGGTAAATCTACTGCGGCCTTAGCAAACTTCTGATAGATAGTGTAAAGGTCTATAAGGTTACCTTGAGCATCGAAGAATTCATCGGGACTTAAGCCCAAGTCTGCTAAAGCGTTATAGCCTTTCTTTTTTTGGTTAACAAGAGAGAGCTGTAAGTAACGAATCATATTGGCCAGTGAGGTACCTGCCATAGAACCCTGTATACCCATATCCCCCAATACACCAATAGCAGCAGCCGTTTGCCGAAGGTCTACTCCAGCAGTTGCCATATCTGCTCCTACATAAGATATGGACTGGGCTAAGTCTGTTAAAGATATATTTGCATTAGTAACTGCAGTATATAAATCATCGGTTACTCTAGCGGCTTCTCCCATTGGGATTTGGTACATTGACATGATATTGGTCATCAAGTCAGCTACACCACCTTTCTGTCCCACTGGCATTGTAAAGATTGAAGCCAGCTTAGATGCTGGCTCAATCATTTCTTTAATAGCATCGAATTTATTACCTGCCATAGCCAGGTATCTTTGTCCTGATGCAACATCCGAAGCAGTAAGAGGTGTTATCTCATTGACATCTTTTGCCAATTGTAACATTTCTCTTTGTTCTGCAATGGTGGCACCAGCAATTTTCGAAGCAGTCCAAACTTCATTCTGAACACCCGCAGAGTATTTATAGGCCCTTGCCATTCCCCCTACGAGCTGCATTCCGAAGTCCATTGTATTGGAAGCTGACATCTGTATACCTCTATTCCAGGTATTCATATCATTCATCATTGTTCTGAATGACCCAGATATCTTGCCAGCCTCTTGAGAGAATCGGTCTTTTAAAACCATGGCAACACCGACCTCTATTATACTCCTACTGGTATTCATAATTTACTTTCTTTTCTTTAATTGTTTATAATATTGCTCGGCCATTTCCTTGAATATTTTCCTTATTCGGTACGGAAGACGTAAAAAGCCGAAATAGTCTAAGGCTATCTCGGCTCTGGTGATATAAACAAAATCACTCTCTAACATTACTCTTCCGTCAGGTAGAAAAAATTCGGTGCCCAAACTATAGGATAAGTCCTTTCTTCTCCGGTGGTTGGATTAGTGATATGGGATTCACCTTTGAAGATAGGGTCCATAGATAAGATATGCTTTCTCATCTCAGCCATATCCTTTGCAGTAAACGGAGTAAAGTTTTCTACCTTCTCCCAACTACCATCAACCTCTAAGTGAAGATTACGGCAAAGAAGAGGAGCATTCTTAGTTTGTTTATCCAAAGGCAACTTCATGAACTCTTGTTCTCCCTTACCAGTCATACAATCGAATTTAATTCTCTTGCCAGATGAAAGAGTGTATTCATGGTCTACCAATCTAACTCCCTCTGGATAATAAGGGATAGCATCTGGCTTCTGATTTAAATCCTCTACAGTTGGAGTAGTACCGTAATCGAAAAGGAACTCATGAAGGTCTTGGCCATAAGTAATCTTACCACCATTCTCTTTGCCCCAATCATATTCGAATTCTACTTCCTCTCCCAAAGAGAAGATACGAGAATTGAAGATAATAGCATAACGGTCATTGACTGGTAAGTTAAGGGCATCATCTACGGTTAATTTCCCATTAGGGGTAGCAGTAGTTCTAATTACAATTGCTGCAATGAACTTGGTAAGGTTCATCAAAGTCTTCATGTCTGAAAGGTTACTGAGGATATCTTCATCAGCACCATTCTGTTCTCTGATTTCATATTCGAAACCAGAAGGTCCGGTAAATCTAAATGTTCTAAATTCCATAATTTGATATATTTAATGTTTACAAATGTTCATAGTACTCCGTATAACAACAAGAAAGGGGTGAGCTCCTATCACAGGAATCCCACCCCTCCACCGAATCTTATTGAAAATAGACTAAGGAATTAGTATTTATCTGCAGTACCAACTGAGAACTCTATGGACTCAATGGTATTCTCTGAAGCCATTCTGTCCAAGTCTAAGCCGGTAATCTTACATGGCCATACCTCTTCGAAGACGTGGGTATTAAGAACTGAGACTCCATCTTCGGCAAGTTCATTTACAATAGCCGTTTCCCAATATTGGCTTGGTACCAAACCTCCACCAACTATGTGGTCTTGGCAAGCATAAAGCCAATCATGAAGCCATGTGTCTGAACCTGCAGTAGTCATAAGTTTCTCTACAATAAGATTACCTATAGTAACCCTACCTGCAGTTTTAACGTCTCTATTGACGTCCCCATGAGCAACCTGGTCAATTTCAATATCTGGCAAAGTACAACTTTGGAATAGATAAGTATTGATAGGGTGTTTGGGGAACATGATGCTCCACAAGAATTTCTTCCGTGGGTTTTTTACTTTTGCTCCCATTGTGTTATGAGTTTATAAGTTATTACTTGTTTCTACGATTGATACTGCCTTAGAAGCTGCATCGATTACAATCTCCATAGTTACCTCTTGCATAGGAACTACATCCTTATACTTAAGGATAGCACGGTACTTACCCTGACGAGCATCTGCTTCGTTATTAACCGAAAGGTCATCCCAAGAAGTTGCATCTTGGTCACCCATCCAGGTATACTCGGTCATAGCATCTTCGTCTACCAAAGAATCCAAGGTAGGTTTAACCTCCAACCAGATTCTCTTCCAAGTACTCCAAACGTTTGGTTCTTCGATATACTTGTTGAGTACCGGGCGAAGGAACTTCTTCAAGTAAAGGTTCAGTCTTACGATTGAAAGGAACCTTTCAGAATCCTGTTTCACTTGAGAAGAGAAGCAATGCCATAGCATGGTTTGCTTACCTGCATCGGGAGTATCTTTGATTACCATCTCATTGATATAATTCTGAGCAAGGGTGTTCAGTTCGTTATATCGAGAAGGAGAACCATAGTTGGGGCATACTGGACCAACTGCATCCCCAATAACTCCTCGGTTCATACCTGCAAAGGATTTCCAAGGACCATATTGAGTAGCAGAGGCATCTCCCAAACCAACAATAGTACCCACTACATCGGAATCCTGAAGATTACCATTTTCGTTGTAGTACTTAAGTCCACCACCAAAGTAGGCAATGTACTTAGAGTTACCTACAGTACCAAGGCAAGTCTGTACCCAAGTAACCTGAGCTTTGTAATCTCTTGCCTGAGTACCTTGAGTATAATGGGTTAAGTGTTTGGGAACTTCGATATACAGTACCCATTCCATCAGTTCTTTTGCCATATCGGCAGCAGCCTTGTATACTTTGAGTACCTCTAAATCTTGTTCCAAGTGTTGAGAGATATGTGAAATAAACAATTGGTAGAAGTCTGTGTAGTCTCTTACCAAGTCCAGTGAAGCAATCCATTCTTCGGCAGTTGGAGTGGAACCTGCACTACCGATAGTACCATTAAACAGTTTCTCTGTTTCGGAGGGTGCAGCATCTCCCACGGTAATAGTGATAGCATTCTTAGTACCGTCGATATCATCGGTAAGCCACTTAATTAGGTTTTCAAAAGAGGAACCTGCAGTAATTACCGGCTTAATATATTCCGAGTTCTTAGCAAATGCACTAAGAGCAAGGTAATCTACCGAAGTATTATTGTTATCATTGGCAGTTTTGTAGGTTATTACTGGACCCTGTTCAAGTACTTGCCCATTAGCCGAATAGATTTTATAATACAAGGTATTAGCTTGTTTATAAAAACCAACCTGGAAAGTATTAGCACTACCAATGGGATCTCCATATCCCTTGGTTACTAATCCAAAACTATAGGTAGTACTACCTGATTTGAAAGTAATCAGAGCAGAGGGTTTAGCCGAGTCGGGCACAGCAGAAGTAACTGAAATTCCATCTTCTGAATCTTTAGCTTTTCTTGCCGCAGCCTGAGAAGCAGTTACTGTACCTTGAGCAGCTCCCTTGCCAAGTACTCGAATAACACGAAGCTTAGAACCACCCTGCAAAGCCTTTTCGATATTTGATACAGAACCATCTGGTACAATTTCAGAACCATAGATTCTCTGGAACTGAGAAAATGTAGAGATGATTTCTGAGGGGTCATCGTATGGGCCCTTAGTAGTTCTAGCCAATACACAAGAAACTCCTAACATGGGAGTAGTTTGAAGAACCTTGTTGTTCTTAAACTTAAAATCAACATGAGGTGAAGTTGGCATAATTCTATTGTGATTAAAGTTAATTACTCGTTTAATTTATACCCTAGAGTATTGTACCTATACCTTAGGTACTTTTAACTCTAGCATCTCATTTTCGTTTTGTTCTAACAATCCAATGAGAACTGAGATATCCTTGATAGGTGTAAGTGTACCTTCTTCCAAAAGCTTTTCTGGGAGAATACCATCTTTACATACATAGGTATATACCTTTTCGAGTATACCATGTTCTACATCGGGATGGTCATAATAATTACCAATTTCAATGAATAGGTTTCCGGTGGGAGCAAGCCTGCCCTTTTCCCATTCCTCTAAGTCATTGAAGTATGGTCTCACGTATCCTCTAGCAGGTAAGCCAGTATATAAGATTGTATGTAGCAACCTCATATCTGCTTGTGTTTGAGAAACTAGATGTACATCTATGGTAATATCCTTAGTTTCATAAGGAAACTCTGAAGCTTGGTAATTACCATCCTCAAGTTTATCACCAATGATGTATTTATTCACACCAATATCTCCAGCATAATAACCTTGTAATTCTGTGGTTATTCTTGGGAGAGTCTTTGGGCCTTTTACTTGATTATTCCCTATACCAAAAAGAGGTATAAACTTCTTCATACCTTTAATTGCCTCTTGAAATCTTTTTTCGTTTTCTTGAGACAAAGGTAAGAAGTCTTCGGGGTTTAAGGTAAGACCCATTTCTAACATTGTACTAAGTAGAGAGATATAAAAAGTTCTTTCTACTATTTCTTCTGAGTTTACCATTAAAGTCCTAATCTAATATCTACCTAATCTAATATCTAATTGAACACTTTGATTGCCATTGTCATTAATATACCCATTATAAGTTACATGAATACCTCCAAAACTACTCGCTAGGGTTTGTAAATGACCAACACAATTTAATTCACTAACCCATTGAGTAGCAATATTTGAAGGATAATCGGTAAGCCATACTTTAAAGGGTATTGGTTCAAAACCAATACCTCCAGGGAATTGACTCTCTATTGTCTTACTTATATCGGTTATCTTAAATTGTTTTATAAATTTAGCAACTTGAATACCGTTGATAAGGTAGTACTGATAACCCTTTACATTACTAATCTGAGCAGTACTAGTATTTTGACCAAAATTTGGGAATGGTATATTCGGGGTTGGTTCAAAGCCATACTTAGTAGTTCTAGTACCTGGAGATTGAGTTATATTTAAAACTATCTCAGTGTTAGGTTCTTGCTGTAAGATAATCTTAACTATAGCAGTTCTTTCCAAGGGGTCATAGTTACTGGGGTTGTAATTTTGATTAGTAGATTTAGTTTTGATAGTAAGCTTACCTGCAGCATTAGCTTCCCCAATTTCTTGGGTTACCTCTAACCAATCGGATGAGCTTTCTAATTTCCAATCTACAGCACGGTATTCATCTTGAGGCTCATTATCTATAAACTTCTGTTGGTAACTATATACCCCTATTTCTAGAGTCTCACCCCTTTTAGTACCATCGAAAGTATGGGAAGTAGTTTCCGGAGTGATACTAAAATAAGTTCCCCAGGTCTCTACTGTTTTAGGAGCAGCCTTTTGTATCAGAGTTACTTCCCTTTCTACACCCTGAACTACTACCTTGAGGACCTGCTCTTTTAAGGTCTGTTCTGTATTTACTGCTTTCGGTTTTACACGAATGGTAGCAGTACCAGTTCCTGATAGTGAAGATATTTCAAAATCTACTGCCATTATATAATCCTCCTTATTTCTTTTCTAACTTCATTACGTATTTCCTTTTGTAAGGCAGCTTTTCCACCAGCAGCCTTAAATGCAGGAGCCCAGAGAGGACGAGGTGGTAAATTACCATCTCTACTACCATACTCTAACATGATAGCTATCTGATTCAAAGTTTTTCTTGAAGTCTTACCAGTATAAGTAATCTTCTTGATTCCAATTGGTAAACCAACGAAAGTTCTTTTCTTACCTTTTACTAAGGTAACTGACCTGGCATATTGTCCAGTAAGATTTAGCATGGTATGGTCCCCATACTTCTTTATGGTACCAGGAGCATGTGGTGGCCAAGATACTCCGGAACCCCTTGGAGGTACACCAGTATTCAAACTTCGTCTTACTATACGAAGAAGTTGATTACCAAACTTTTCTGTACCTTTCGCATAGCCTTCGGTTAAGATACTTGGAGTTTTGGCAATCAACCTTTCTGCACGAGCTTGTTCTCGTTTATCTACGTATATTTCTAGAGGGCCAACTGGAGTCGATAGTGTAATATTAACCGACTTACTTGGCATAATTCTTACTGTTGTTTAGGTTTATCCAATCCCAGCTCCTGAGCAATTCTCTGTAACGGAGTCTCTTGAGTGGAGATTCGTTGGTCCATGTATTGACGGAACTCCTCAAACCCTGGAGCAGGTTTACTTGGAGCAGAAGGTGATTGGTTAATTGAATTGAGAATGTTATCGCATTCAGAAACAATTGCCTCAAACTTTGGTCGATTGTTAAGTATATTCAAGGCATTATGTTTCTGCATAGTAACCTCATTAATTATATTCACTACATCGGTAGTATAATATACACCATTATAAATACCTTCATCAGATTGTGATGGCAAGTATATGGTGAGTTGTGATACCGAATCTTGGATTACCAATTCGACACTGTTAACAAAGCCGCCTTTAGCACCAGAGGCCATTGGTTTACTTTCTCCTACCTTTACGATTCTTACTGTATCAAAAATAGGATAACCAGACCGTCTGTCTTTTTCTAATGTGAAAATCATTTCACCTTTCTGTACCTTTTGGAAAACCTATGCAATTTCGAATACATACTCATAGGATATTGTTTCGAATACATACTCATAGGTTATTGTAGCAGCACTCTGGGTAATAATAAGTGTTATCTCCTTACCCGATTCTGATTGAGTTACTGTTACTGTAGTAGACCTTGAGTATTCAGCAGTGTTCTCATGAGTTTTAACTGAGAGCCCATTATCTACTATATTAATAGTAGCCCAACTCGGTACAGTTCGACTTGCTCCTACCGGATATATATCAGAGGTTTCTGTACCATTTATCACTTTCTTTTTATAAGAGATGAATGGAACCTCTTCAGTTTTTCCCAAAGCTGGATGAGTAATAGATTTAGAAGTCTGACTTCCGGGAGCACTCCCCCAATTAAAATAATAATTATAAGATACACTTGCACCGCCCTGAGTGATATCCACATAATCGGAAGCACCTCCATAAGAAGCCGTAACTCTAATAGACCTACTACTTGTACTGGTATTCTTAGAAGCACTAAGTGTAGTACCTGATAGACTAAATCCTGAGGTACCATTGGTACTTAAACTTGGAGTAGCACTATCAGAGCCATCCCTTGTATTTGAACCCGAAGTATAATTCGCATATCTTGGTCTACTAGCACTTGGGTACAAAGTTACACTACCTCCAGTATTACCGATGGTATAAGAATTTGCCGTTAAGCTTACACTCCAAGGGCCATAATCGTATCCAGTAATTTCATTTGCTGCCTGGTATACTGGTACACTTACAGATTTGGTTTTACCATTTAGTGATAAGGTACCAGTAAGGGCTCCTACTTGGGTTCTAGATTTAACGGTAATACCCAAAGAACCTGCACTAACTGCAGTACCATAACTAATGCTAGCACCGCTTGTAATTGTGCCACCTCCAGTTGTAGAACCATTCCATCCCCAAGTCTGAGAATATGATGGCATACTTGAGAATGAACTTCTACTTCCTCCACTTGCAGGTATATCGGATACACTTCCTCCACTTGCTGTAATCTCACTGTAAGTCCTATAACCTGCCGACTGAGAACAAGATAGGGTTAACTTCTTCCCTGTTTCAGCTTGGGTTAAGGTTACCGTACCACTTCGTGTACTGGTAGAAGTATTATTACCCATAGTTACAGAAGTACCACTTCCAGATACACTACCAGAGTTGGCTCTAGTATAAGTTAAAGCAATTCGGTTACCATAATTATGACCATTTCTCAATTCTTGCTTGTAAGAAGCAACGGTAAAGGTTTTAGTATCTCCTGTAGCCCCAAATAATATAGAGGTAGGTGATAAACTCCAAACATGACTCCAAGATTGAGATGCAGCTTCCTGATACCATTTGATAGTATGGGTTTTACCTGAACCTTGTTGTATGATAGTACCGTCAGTTTTAGACCTGGCAGTTAACTCAAGATTCTCGGTAGCTCTCCAACCTGTATCGTCTGCCCAAGTTACCCAAGAAGGTCTGCCCGAAGAACTATATTCAACACTCTCTACAGTACTAGTAGCTACACCATCCCAATATTTAGTTCTAGTAGAAGTAGCCCCAAACCAAGGCTTCTCATTAGTAGGTTCTCCGCCTAAAGCCGAGAAATTCAAAGTATCTGTCCAAAGAGTAAAAGTATATTTCCAAGTTACCTTATGAATATCTTCTAACTTTACTACTTCAGTATCTTTATAGGAACTGGCATTGGATAGCTCCAACCCCACATAACTTTCCCCTGTTCCAGTAGGGGAGAGTGCTAACAATTCAGCCTTGGTAGGACAATCATTACCATCCTTACCAAGGCCTACTTTAGTTTTGACAGCACTCCAGGTTGCTATCTCTCCCATGATTATTTATTTTTAAGTTCTTGAATCTCAGCCTTCAAAGCCTTAATCTCATCATAGAGAAGTTTAACACCTTCGATTGCCAAGGTTGACATCTTGTGGTATTTAACTTGTTTTACGAGTACGTATTCTTCTCCGTTGATTTCCAAGGTTTCGAATTCCTCTGGATTAGGTACCGTAGATTTCTCTACTGGAACTTCTTCCACATATTTACCAAAGCCTAAGCCCTCGAGGTTCTGAGCAATAGTTCCCTCGTCCTCTTTACCAAGCATTTCGAATGACTTGGTTGGTATCTGGCAAATCTGTTCCAGAGTATGATTCAAATCCTTAATGTTAGATTTGAGTCGAACATCTGAAGATTCTTTGAAGAAACCGGAAGGAGCAGTAGTCTTAGCAAATACTACCTGGTCAGTAGTTGCCAATCCCAATTGAGCTCTAGTTACTGTATGAGGATTATCTCTTCTACCAGCATGGCTATTGATAGAAGTCTGAGCAGCAGTACCTGCAGCCTTAGCATTAGCAATAGCAGTAGCTTGAGCAGTAGATACTGGTTTATCTGCATCCGATGTATTGTTAACATTACCCAAACCAACTTGAGCCTTAGTAACTGTATGAGGGTTAGATTTATTGGCAATGTGGTTATTTACCTTAGTTTCCAGGGTAGTTATATCTGAACCCTTATCGGCAATCAATCCATCTACGTAAGTTTTTAATTCTGTACGAAGAGAATTGATAGCATTGGTTCTATCCGTAATCTCATTTGCCAAGCCTTGTACCGTATTATCCAGGTTAGTTTTATCGGATGCCGTCATTACACCAGCAGCAGTTTTGGTTGCTGCAGGGATATTAACATCTACATCAGTACCTTTAGCATATGAGCCTTCTTCAGTATTCTTTACCCATCTAAAATATTTTAGAATGAGATAACCCGCAGCTGAATTAATAGAGTTAATTACCGTCATTATTTCATTCGGTAAACTATTAATCAGCTTATCATGAGCATTATCTTTTGCAATACGGGCCTCTTGTTCAGCTTCAATAGCATCTGGTAAGGTTTGATTAAGCATTATTACACTATCGGCATCCATCAGACCAGCTTCTCGAGTAGTGGCTGGAGTTAGAGGGATTACCATCCCATCGGGTTTATCAATGTAATGCCCTTGACCATCCGTGGCAGAATAGTTACATAAGATAATAATATTACGCTTATTTTTGTTAGCTATTGAAACCTTACTAATTAAATTTTTAGGCATGCTAGATACCACATCCTCAAGATGCTTACCTCTACTACCTTCGAAAGCAGTACCTGCGATTTCCCCAATGATAAGAGACGAAGTATTACTGTCTACGAATTTAGTACCTGACCAACGGAATTGGTATGGAGGTTCACCATCGGCAACATTTATATAAATCTTACCAGATTCTCCAACTATGGGAGTTTGGTGACCTGCATCCGTATACAATTGAACATTAGTAAGACCTCCAGTGGGGCTTACATCATAGGTAGCATATACTTCAATTACATCATCTACATATGAAGGCAAATGGTTAGCAGGTACTAACCCCTTCCCATCCAATGGAGCAAAGCCATCAGCCTTACCCTTAGTTGCTACAAAGGCATCATGCTTAGCTTCTAGAGTGTTAATGTTATTCTGCAGTTTATTATCAAGGGCAGTGTCTGCCGCAGTTCTATCAGCAATCTCTTTATCAATCCTTGCACCCAATGCAGTATCAGCAGAAGTACGAGCAGTTGCTTCATCGTTTACAGCTTTAGTAAACTTGGTATCTAAAGCAGTATCTGCAGCTTTTCTATCAGCTACTTCTTGAGCAAGAGCGGCTTCTGATTTACCGTCCAAAGCTTCGATAGCATCTTTACGGTCCTGAACCTCTTGAGCAATAGCATTGGGTAATGTCTCATCCAGATTAACTTTATCTTGGGCGGTCATTACACCAGCTTTCTCTGTAGTAGCTGCTGGGATATAAGTAGTCTTATAATCTTCAGGCTCATGAGTATAAATACCCTCTTCTTTTTTAGAAGAGAAATTATGAGTTAAAGTAACATGACTGCTTTGTTGACCTACCTCAACTGGTTTATCACCAGATAAGATAATAATATTATCTGGTATAGAATCAAACAGCTTCTTATCTGCTGCAGTTTGTACACCAGCTTTCTCTGCCGTAGAGGCAGGCAATGTAATAGGATTCTGTTCTACTGTACCATCTTCAACTACGGTCTTAGTAGCAGCTATGCCAACAGTAGTTTCATTGGGAGTTACTGCACCAAGAGCAAAGTTAGCCGTAGAGATTCTATCTAACTCAACCTTATCCTTAGCAGTCATCGTACCAGCCTTAGTAGCCGATACCTGAGGCAAATCGAAAGTTTCGGTAGTATCAGCATTCAAACCGTTATCCTTAGTTACGGTTACCGTTACCTTATTAGCATCAGAAGCTGCAGAGAGATCAGTTAAAGAATTTGGGTCTAACCCATCTAACTTAACCTTGTCTGCGGCAGACATAACTCCTGCAAGAGTTTGAGTTACCGGGAGTAGGTTCTTGGTAGCTTCTACTTCTTCACCATATTGGTTATTTGCATTATCCTTGGTTGAAGTCTTTACCTTGAAAGAAAGTTGGGTACCGGTTCTTGTTACAGCACTAACATCGGTAACCATGGTATCAGGCAAAGCATCAGAAGTACCTTCTTCAGCTACCAGTCTTTCTTCATGGTCATCGGTAATGTTAGTGAATTTATTATCTAAGGCAGTATCAGCATCGGTTCTGTCCTGAATTTCTTTATCGATACGTTTACCCAAAGCTGTATCGGCAGCAATACGGGCAGCTTCTTCTGCATCGATGTTATCCTGGAGAACTTTATCTGCGGCCTTTCTTTCCTCTCTCTCTGTATCTAAGTCAGAAGTATTCTGGTCAATCTTTGCTTCTAATCGAATATCCTCAGCCTTACGAGCAGCGATTTCATTATTCAGCAAATCGGTAATGGCAGTATAGTTACCATTAATGTTATCCTGAATACCCTGAATCAATTCCAGATTACGTTGAATATTGGCAGCATTCTGAGTTACCAGAGCATTGGTAGCATTCAAGGAAGTTAACAGCTCCGTACGAGTTTCAGTTACGAAAGTTCTCAACTCATTTACCGTAGTAGTAAGAGTATTACTTAAGTTAGTGAAAGTCTGTTGCAGAGTATTATCTCCTTGTTCACGCAGATTCTTTTCAGCTTCAAGCTTATTCTCCAACTCAGTAAGCTTAGCAGTCATAGTTGCTGCAAAGTTGGGGTCATCACCGAGAGCCTTAGCAATCTCGGCCAAAGTATCAAGTACCTCTGGAGCAGAGCCAATAATCTTTTGGATAGCAGCCTCTACTTGTTCAGCACTCTGGAAATCTGAATCGTTTAATAACTCAGATACCTTAGTGATGTAATTTGCATGTTCTTCGATGCCATCCAACTTGGCATATAGCAAGTCAGTGAAGTCATTTGAAGAAAGTGCTTTACCGTCTACCTTATCTACCTTCTTTCCATCCATTGCCTGGTCAGCAGCAATTCGATCTGCTTTTTCCTGAGCAATAGCATTATTAATAAGGGTATCTTGGTTAGCACGTTCTGTAGCTTCCTTATCGATATTATTCTGCAACTCAGTATCACCAGCTAAGCGGTCATTCTTTTCGGTAAGTATATTTTGGTTGATACCCGCCATATCATCTTTATGGTTCTGAAGGTTGGTATCAATCTTTGCCTCAAGTGAAGTCTCTTTGGCAATTGCTCGGTCTTTCTCTGCATTAATAGCAGTAGTATTAGCATTTACCTTTGCTTTTAATTCATTCATAGCATCGGTATTACCTGCCTCTAGAGAATCAATACGAACTCCCAAAGCATTATCACCAGCAATACGGTTTTCCTTTTCTTGTTCAAGCTTAGTATTAAGGCTAGCTACCTCAGATTCCAAAGCCTGCTTAGCATTATCTAATTTAGCTGTGAACTCAGTACTCAAGGCTTTATCGGCTGCAGTACGGTCTGCTGCTTCTTTATCCAAATTTACCTGAAGAACTTGGTCTGCAGCTTTTCTTTCTACCCTCTCAGTATTAAGGTCAATATTGAGAGTATCGATACGAGAACTCAAAGCACTGTCGGCATTCGTACGGTCAACGATTTCTTCGTTAATCATATCCTTAACTTCCTTGTAGTTATCCCCTACAGTCTTAGTTAAGTTTGTGATTGCCTCTGAATTTCTTTCGATATTATGTTGATTAGTAGCGATTGCCGTAGTATTGGCATTTACCTGCTCAGTAAGCTCATTACGCAAAGTATTGATAGACTCTTGCATACTCAAAGCCAAGTCTGAGATACGCTGGTTAACGTTAGCCAGACTTTGAGTATATGCTTCATCAGCAGTCTTTCTTTCGGCAATCTCCTTATCCAAGTTAGCCTGAATTACTGCATCGGCATCTTTACGGTCTTGGATTTCCTTATTAAGGTTATCTCTTACAACTCCGAGTGCAGCATCTCCAGTAGCAGACTTATTGTCTACGTATTCTTTCAGTTTAGTTTCAAGGGCAGTATCTGCATCCTTACGAGCTTGAACTTCAGCAGCTACTTCAGCACTGTTTGCCTCGTCTCCTGCAATACGGTCTTCGATTTCTTGGTTAACCTGTTCTGTGATTGCAGCCAACTTCCTAGTGATGGTAGTTGCAAAGTTGGGGTCATTTCCAAGGGCATCAGCAATTTCCTTAAGAGTATCAAGTACCTCTGGTGCTGAACCAATAATCTTTTGGATAGCAGCATTTACTTCTTCTTCAGTTTGGAAACCGGCATCATTGATAAGCTGGGAGAGATGGGTAATATAGTTTGCCTTTTCTTCGATGCCATCCAATTTAGCTTTGAGTATATCGGTAAAGTCATTCTTAGTCAAAGAATAACCTTCACGTTTATCTACCTTCTTAGCATCAAGGTCTTTATCCCCTTTTTCTCTAGCAGCAGCCTCGGCAGCAATAGCATTAAGCAATTGTTCTTTGTCTTCTACACCCTGCTCTTTTATATCCTCAATTTTATGTTCGAGAACTAAATCCTGAGCAGCACGAGTAGTGGCCTCTGAATCTATATTGTTCTGTAATACCTGGTCTGCAGCAGTACGTGCTTGAGCTTCCTGGTCAATCTTACCTTGAAGAGCATTGTCTGCATTAGTACGATCTGTTACCTCTTTAGAGATTTCGTTATGAAGAACTTGGTCCTCAGAATGACGGTCTACCTTCTCTTGGTCAATCTTACCTTGAAGAGCTAAAGTATCAGCCTGGCGATTAGCGATTTCTTCATTAATCTTAGAATCCAGTACGGTATCTGCATTGGTACGATTTGCAGTTTCTTCAGCAATCTTTGCCTCGAGTGCAGCCTTATCATTGATATGAAGAGTCTTAAGGTTATTTACACTTTCCTTAATCTCATTATCGGCAGCGATACGTTCATCTTTTTCCTTTTGAATAAGGTCCTTGAGTTCTTTCTCAAGTTCATCATTATCTTGATTTACCTTATCTTCAAGGTCTTTGATGTCTTCAGCATTCTTATCTACCTTCTTCTCAACTCGGTCGATTTCAGCTTTTAAGTCTGCCTTAACGGTATCAATCTTCTTATTGATTTGGTCTAACCCATATTCTAGGTTATCCTGAACTGCAGCTACTGCAGCACCCAGAGCAGCTTCGGCTTCCTTAGCACGATTAACCTCTTCGGTTAAAGCAGTACGAAGGTCGGTTAATTTATTAGTGATAGTAGTTGCAAAGTTGGGGTCATTGCCCAATGCTTCTGCCAACTCTTTAAGAGTATCAAGGGCATCATCAGCACCATCAACCAAATCACTAATCATCTGTTTAACTTCTTCCTCGGTTTGATATTTCAAATCATTCTCAAGCTGAGAAACTTTAGTGATATAATTTGCATGTTCTTCGATGCCATCAAGTTTAGCCTTCAACTCATCGGTAAAATCATTTTTCGATAAGTCGTATCCTTCTTTCTTATCTACCTTATTCTTGATAGAAAGTACGAAGGCCCAGAACTCATTTATAGTTCCTCCAAAGCCAGCTTTAACAAAGTCATCATAGTAACCCTGTAATAACCGCTGGTCTATTTCTTCGCAGGTATAATACTTACTTACATACATATTTTATAAAATTTAAGGATTAATTACTGCACGTTGACGACCCAGTAAGAATTCAGAATCGATATCCCTGAATGGTTCTCCCTCTGAACCACAGAAGGCATTCCTTGGTACATCCGGATTTTCGGGGTCTACATCTCCACCGTCCTCAATATCTCCCCGTATGCAAGCATAATCAGGAAGCCTATTTACACGGAACTTTATTACCTGGCCTATACCAGGATGAGGTATTATTTTATCCCAGATATCTCCGAAGTAATCTTGAAAGCAGGTGACAAATTTGTTTCCGGTCATCGATTGAAATGCCGTTACATCATTGCCATTACCTTTCATTTCAATATGAACTCCAGAGGTACCATTGAGGATAACCAGATTACTATCAAACCAAATTCCACTGTTTGTAGTAATTGGTGTCCACCTCAGTACTAACATCTTTGCCATATACTTTATTTTTATTCTACAAATTCAACTTTGGTATCTCGATCTCTCTTTAGGATAATCATGAAAACTAAAGCCTCATCCTTTGCCTGAGCAGTCTGAGTATCTCCAGAAGGCTTATACGTTATACCATTAATTACAAACCTATCTTGTTCCCAATTAAAATCCCAATAACCTTCCGGTGTAAGATAACCGATTTGTTCTATATAAGATTTAGAAATTAGTATTGATAAGTTTTCATCATCCAATTCTCCTGAAATAGTTGCCTTATTGATAGGCCAGTTTCTGAAAGCATTGTAGTAACATAATGCCTCGATTTGGATGTTATAATATTTAGGTATACTGTCTTCGGCATGACTGAGAAGCTGATTAACATGTTTGGCCCAGGTTATGGATTGCCTACCAGCATCCCAATCTAAGAAGTCAGTGATAATTTTCTTGTATCTATCCCAAGAGCGGTTCTTTACCATTCTCCAGGGTTCTTTTGTCATAACTTAGTTAGAATTGATTTCTTACCACCTTTCACTGGAGCACTTGGATTTGGCCCATCTAATACTCCAGGTTGCCTTCTGTTAACTACTTTGGGAACTACGGTTCTAAATACTTCATCACAGAACGGTAAGTAGATTTCCAATCGTGAAGCTAACATACAAAGGTTCTTTCTTAATTCATCTATTAATCCACCTGGTTGCATTGCTTGAGAAAGTGTTTTCCATAGGGAACTTGTAGCATCTGCCAAGGTATCATAATATTGCACTTCAGTAGGCCCAGTAGTGATTTGTTTAATCCTATCACCTCGGGCAAGTTCGGGTTTAGAAGTACCATCACCAGTTTGTTCTTTGGTAGAAGTTAATTGACTTAGGTATTCTGAAGTACTTGTTAATAAATTAAGTATCTTCACATTGAGAAAGTCCCATGCTGCCAATTCCATTATTAATTGATTTTCTAGTGCTTCATACCATAATTCATCAGTATACTTATCTGCAGGAATTAAGTGATTTACTAGAGGACCAATATAATATTGCCATTTGGTGATGTAGATAGATTTATCTTCCCTGGTCATTCCCTCTGATATCTCTGAAGGAATATAGTGGTCGATTAAATTATATATTGTATCGGCTAATGCCGTATGCCCATAATCACAAACTACCAGAGTCTTATCTACGGTGATATCTAAACCATTCGAGTTGGTTACATGTAAGGTTACTGTATAGAAACCGGGAGTTTCATAAGAATAGGAAACATGTCTTCCACCATTGAAAACCTCTCCCTTATCATCGCCAAAGTCCCAGTCAAAAATGGATTTGGCCGGGACTTTGGATATGACTCTGAATGAAACTTCCAGACCTGACGTAACGTACAAAAAGTCCAGATTGTTATTCATATTAGTCTGTCTTATGTAATTTTCATATATTACCCTTTAGAAGAGGATTCGAATTCTTCCAGCAAAGCCTGAATAAGTGTTTCTACTGTATCATCTTTCTCGGCAACGATTTCATGAAGACCTGCTACCAGTTTCAGTTCTTCCAGGGAATAGCCCTTTGCAAGTTTTTCAAGAGTCATGCCTTTCTTGAACTGAGCATTCAGCTTCTTATCCAACTTTTCTATGTCGGCCTCTGAATACTTTTCGATTTCTGATTTATCAGCAATAATAATCAAATGGCCAGAGGCAATTGCCTTCTGAATCTTTGGTGCACGGAATTGACGACGAGAGAGTTCCTTGTCTTCTCCTCTACAAATGGTAATACCAGTTGATTGGTCATGAAAACTGTAAGCTCTTGGTCCCACAGTTACTGTATATTTATCTTTAGCCATATTTCTTAAGATTTAAAAATGATTAAAGAGAGGATAGGTCTTTTTAGTTACCTACCCTCTCAGGGAATTTATATAGATGAAACCGGACGTCCCTTATTATTCTAGGTTAACCATCAAATATGGGTCTACGTTCATGAACTCGGGGAAGCCGAATTCTGAGAACTTCTTGCCAGCAGCCAGCAACAGAGTTGCATCCTGGTACATCTTAGAGAAGCCAGTAGTCAAGCTTGCATAGATTGCCTGAGTCTGGTTAGAAACGATTCTTTCAGATTCAAGCATCAACTGACGAGCAGTAAGCTTAATCAAGGCAGCAGATGTATCAATCAACAGCAACTGTTGGTCGGGTGTACCCGGGTGAATGTAGAAGTCAGCATTCTTGGGAACAGGAGACTTAACATTCAGGGTAGCTTCTGTAGTACCAGAGTGACGATCCTTGAATTCCGGCAAGTTCAGCATTTCGATTGCCTGGTCTTCACCACCAATCATAGTTTGGAAGTTACGTCCCATACGAGCAGCACGTACCCAAATATGCAGAAGGTCTTTGTAAGTGATACCATTAGTTGTTTCGTATACACCGATTACCGGGGCAGACTCAGAGCCATCAGGGTTGTTACCATTGATAGCAACATCCATAGCCAGAGTATCCAGAGCATAACCCAACTGAACACCAAAATCACGAAGGTAGATTCCCAAGACATCGAGCGAAACATAGTTACGAACTTCATCAGTAAGTTTGAAACCTTTTCCGATTTTGAAGAGGCTAACTGATTTCTGTCCGAAGCTAACATCACCCAATGGGATAGTTTCTGCCTCGTTAACCTTTGCAGGAGCAGCATCCGACATGTTAACCATCGGCATGATTGCTTGCAAACCATTGATTGGTTGGTCAGATGCGATGATGTTCGGATAGAACGGAGCCTGGCGCATACCCAATGTGATAGCAGCACGGATAATCTCCGGAACAATCCAACGAATATTCTGTTGAGGCATTGTAAAGATGTTCTGCATCGTGTCCACTTTTGGATTGATGCCCATCTTTTCAAAAAGTTCATCTTCTGAAATACCCCATTTACCGGTAACCAATTCTCCAAAAGTTACCTCTACAGGCTTCTTGTCCTGTGAACCGGAACGAACAGCTTCCAAGCTTCTTACCATTTCCGGCAGCTCATTCATAAAATCCTGAGCCTTCAACTTTGTAATATCTATTTTATTTTCCATAACTTCTTTTCTCTTATTTGATGAGTACTTGAATTACCTCATTTGCTTCTTCTGCAGGATTAAGGGCAATGAACTGGGTTGAAGTTGCTTGGTTAGCTTTTACGAATCTATCGTTAAGCAATTCTCCATCGGGAGTTACATAGCCAGCTTCGATATTTTCGTTTGATACCCAGTTACAAATCATGTAACCTTCCATAGCTACTGTTACCTCTACCGGGAAATTTCTTTGAGGTTGATAAGCAGGGTTAACGTTATCCGTTACTGCTACACCCAAATAAACTTGAGTAGCTACATCAGTGCAAGGGTAAATCAAACCTTCTTCATTCAAAGCCACTGGCATACCCTGTACGATTTTCTCTCCAGCTTTAACATTGAAAGCCTGGTGCAATTTGTGTGACTCACTTTTGTAAATCACCGCTCTCGGGGTTCTTTCCCCAAAGAGAGTAAGTTGCTGAGGGTCGTTTACGATTTTAGTTTTTTCCATAACGCGGATTATTTATATTAGTTATTTGATTTTGTTTCGATACAAGTTATCGATTACATTCTTAGTACTCGGAGATTCTGAATTCCGTTGGGTATCAGTACCCTGGGTTCCAGTTTTACCCTCGGTATCATCCTCAGCAATTGAGGAAGCACGGTTGACGTCCTTAGAACCACATTCTGAGCAAGTGAGAGGGAACTTCTCTTCCAAGCGAGCTTGGTAATCCTTGGTCAAGGAAATAAGAGTAGTAATACCAGTAGTCTCGGCATTGAGCATCGTAACGATTGTCTCATCTACCTTATCACCCATCAACTTCTTGTAGGTTTCTACGGCATTTTCACGTAGAGAAGCAATGTGATTCTTTCCTACGGTTGCCATTTCCTTCAAGTTAGCTACTTCGGCATTCAAGTTGGTAATCTGTTCCGTAAGAGAAGTTTTCTCTGTAGTAAGATTATCTACCGAAGTTTGCAATTCGTTTCTGGATGATACCAAAGTCTGAATGCAGGCAATTACATTTTCCTGATTCATCTCTTTACCTTCTTCCAGGGTAAGCATGTTATCCCCAAAAAGGCTTTCAAGAAATTTTTGTAATTCGTTCATGTTATCTTTATTTGAATGATTATCATTGGCATCATTATCATTAAAAGAACCCTGAGTATCGTTCTTTTCTTGATATGATGTTAAATCTGATTTATAATCAGTAAAGAAGTATTGCTTCGATTTATCATCTCTGTATTCTTCATAAGATGCCCAAGTTCTTTTGGCAAAGGTTGGGTTAATGATTTTACCATCCGAACCAATTTTCTGGGCAAATGAATCAGCACCATGTGAAACTAGTGAGGTCTCAAGGTAACGAACAATTTCAGTAACAATTCTACGTACCATAACTCCCTTAGAGTCATAAGTACCCAGTTTCTGATAAAATTCGTTATCTTCCATTTGGGGATGGGATTTATCCCACTTAAATTGTACAGTAACTGAATTACTATGAATTGAAGGAGGTTCCATAAGGATGCCTCTAGCAATTCTTGGGTTTGCCTTACCATCGATTTTCAGAATACCGTTGATACCAGCGGGTATAGTAAAGCTACCGTCTTTGTAGGATTCCTGCCACATTACTTGTGATACAGCACCAATAGCATTACCAATGTTGGTTTCATGGTCACAGTTTACTGTTTGACCAAGCAACATCTTCATAGAAGCCTTTAGTACTCCATTCTGACCAAAGTCTGTCGGGTTCCAATTCTTAGATACAATCGTTTCTGAAAGTAATCGGAACATAGGTTCGATAAACTCTTCATCCTTTGGAGTTAATTCCGATTTATCCAGGTTAGGGTAATAGGTATTATAATCTATATCCCCTCCCCAAAATCCAAATTGAGCAATGGTGTCCGGTGTAGGATTCTTCCATTTGTAATAATTCTCGGAGAAAGTCTGGGCTCCCACTGCTTCTGGGATATACCCAGCCATAATGGTATGGCCTTGACCTATCACCATAGAATCAAGATGCTCTTTGTTTTTCTTTGTGAATTTACTCATCTTGCTTTAGTATTTTGGTCTCCTCGAGAAGGAGCCGGGTTTGTCTTATCTCTTGACCTACGAGCAGATTGGTTTTTATCATCCTGCCTTTGTTTCTTCTTGGTACCCTCTTGTGGGTCTGTATTACCACCCTTAGCAAATTGGTCCTCAAGTGAAACTCTTGGTTCCTTTTCATCTGGTGAATCATAACCCATTGCCCAAGCATATTGCTCTTGGCTAATGATACCTGCCTTATACAATAAGTCAAGGTTCTGTATCTTATACTGAAGACCTTGTTGGATTTTAACTTCATCAGAAACTGTAGAAGTTCCCCAATCAATCTTCATCCCCTTATTATTAAAGCCTGCCAGACGCAGTTCTAGAGAATAAAGTCGGTCCAATACATAAGCTACAAGCATTTGGATATTTTTTAACTGGCTAATCATCTTAGACAGCATTATACCAGTTGCACCTTCACCAGTAGTAGATGATACCCCAATGATAGAGCCATTAACTCCCAACCCATTTGCTACAGATTGTTGGTTCATATTCCAAGGCTTCTCGATATTACCGAGCTCCTTAGTAGTAGAATTTAGTTTGAATTCATGGTCATCTATGTAACCAGCAACTACTCCATCCTTCATACCCTCTTTAACATTACGTTTAAGGATATTAAGTTCATGGTATAATCGGGATTCATAAGCTTTTATACTCTCATTTGGTCTTTGTGGAGATTTCTGCATCTTAGCTTCTAAGAAACCAACCATACCACAAATCTCCATGATATGTTTGAAGTTAACCTTCATATCATTCTGACCCTTGAGAGAATCCAATGCAGGCATAAATGGAGGAACTCCATAAGGTTCATCCGTATCATTGAACATACCAACATAGAAATAGGTTTCTGGGTTAAGCTTAATGTAATCTTGTTGCTTAACAAAGAAATTTATATTCTTTTGGTAAGGAGCATACACCCCATTTAATTCACGTTTAAACTTGATGTGTTCTGGCTTAAGGAATAATACAGTAGCCAAACCATCAAGCTTATCATTTGGTACTCCTTCTACGGATATTGCCCCACTTACAAGAAGTTGAACAATCATTTTATTAACTAAACCATCTATACCAGCAGTATATCTGGTCCATCCCTTGGTGGCTTTCTTAAGATGTTCTCTCATCTTTGAAGCCTCTTCATCGGTATTATTAGGGAAAGTTACTGTATGACTGGTGTTAGCTAACTTAAACATATCTTGCAATGCAATGCCCATATCAGGATTTACCTTATATAAATCCCGAATTAAAGGTATCACATCAACACGAAAAGAGGGTTCAACTAATTTAGTCAACCCTTGTAATGATGTAATTAAGTTATCGCTATCATCGTCAACTGAAACCCTACCAGGCGAAATCGATGTGGCAGGCTTCTCCTCTTTATTAGAGGATGTACCATTCTTGGGAGGGTCCTTCTTACGTCCCCAACCCCAACTAAAATTGAAGTACTTTTTCATCTTGGTTGTACGATTACGTTAGTTTTTCCTTTCCTTATGTGATTACATATTGCTTTTCCAAAGATATCATCATCGGCATATACATCTCCTTCAAGGTCTACATCTACAGCTGAATTGTTAGCCCTATGTTTACCCATTGCAACAGGTCTACCTAAACCATCATAGATGAAAGTATAAGCTTCTTGTACAAAGAATGGGTCCTTAATGATTACATTATCTAATCGAATATCTTCTTCCAAGTTTTCTATTATCACTGAACGATTCTTTTGGGTGGTTAACCAACCAGGGGATTTATCCATTTCAGGTCTACTTTTACCTTTTTTCTTCAGCATCTTCTGGTAGTAGTAAAGGTTAGGGTAGCCTTCGTCTTGAAGCTTAGAAGTTACTGATAAACCAACGTCATTGGATTCTGGAGCTATTACTGCCCAGTTAAACAACTTCCCAGTATCACCAAGTAACTTAGCATAAGCTCCCACTGCCATTCTTCCCTTATATACTACTTGTTCTTCTCCTAGCTTATCCATACAAGTAAATGAAGAGTAGTCAGAAGCTCTACCAGTTGAAACGTCTGCACCAATGAAATATTCTTTATCTGATTCGGGTTCACAGAATTGTCGGTATTGACCATTAAATCTCTTCTTAATAACTGGGTAATCACTAAGGCAGTCTTCGATAGCTTTAATATCGGCTAAGTCGAAGACTGTATTACCAGATGATAAGAAGTCACCATCAATTTCTTGTGCAGTTCGTTTTGCTCCCAAAGCAGAAGACATTTGGTTATACCAATTGATATCTCGTTCTGGGTGCATTTGCCAGTATAATCGAATTGGGTTAAAAGGATTACCTCCTGCAATGGCATCTACCCAAGTTGAGTGATAGAAATTACCAACTCCATAGGGAGTGGAATTGACGATGGCAGCTCCACCAGTGGAAAGAGTAGGAAATGCAGCAGCCCAAATTTGAGCAGCCCATCTTACTACTGCTGCCTCGTCAATTACCAGAAGAGAAAGGGATTCCGAACGACCGGCTTCGGATGATGTCGGAATTGATTCAATAAATGACCCATTATCAAATTCTATCATGGAAGCAGAACCGTATTCTCCAGCTCTACCATTGATTATGGGAGTTTGAAGGTACCATGGAAGATTTTTGTACATGAACTTAATCTTCTTAAGCACCTTCTTAGCAGTTGTGTCTTTGATAGAGATAATGTTTATCTTTTTGTTGGGATGGTACATCGCCAACCAAAGACAGTACATAGAAATAAGTTCTGTAATTCCTGCCTGACGGAATTTGAGAATGATATTGAATCGTTGGGCAATGAAATTGTAGAGAACTGATTTCTGAAATGGGTATAAATCAAATCTTACCTTTCCTCTTACTGGATGTATCACATAGCAAAAAAGGCTAAAAAAGAAAACATCACTAGAAACTCGGGATAAGTTTGATAGCTCTTCTCGAGTTAAAGTAGTTCTAGTTTCTGAGATAGTCTTTGCCATTACTTAAAAGTTATACGTTATTTGAAATTCGATGTCAGTACCTATACCAGATTTTATCTTCGGATAGTAAAAGGTATTGACTCCGAGTTTGTAATTAAATCTCTTAGTCTTGATTGAAAGACCAGCTCCCATATCGAAGAGATTATTGAAAGGTCTGTATTTGCCATAAACGTATGGACTAAGTGATAACCTTGCAACTTTCTTTCGAGTTAATTGACCTTCATACCAGTTGTAGTTGTACTTATCTAAGTAGATTGGGAATAGTCTAGTTGAATAAGTGTTAGTCTCCTTATTGAACAGACTTAAGTTCAACTTATCTTTCTTCAAAACAATTTGAACCAGGGAATCTTGGTTACTGATAACTGGCTGCCTTAGCATGGAATCAGGAAAGAGAGTTGGCTGCTTATTATCATGAACTAAGATTTTACCTGGTTCAATTTTTTCTGAGTACTTCTTCTCTGGTTTGAAGGGTTTCTCTGTGTATACTGTATCTGGGATTTCATTGACCGCTAGTTCCAGGGAATCAACCTCTCGAGAAAGCTTGTAATTCCTGAAGCAAAGGTAAATAGTAAATCCTAGAAGTACAATGAACAAGGCCCTTTTTAAATTCTTCATGTTCAAAAATTTTAGGAAGTTCGCACGCTTTAATGATACTATCTATTCGGTAATCGCTTAGCGATTACCTTTATCGAACGAAGTGAGATAATATCCAAATATACTACTTACGATATGATATATGAATAGCTATATATACGCAGATAAATATATAGATATATATACGTAGTATATTATATATCTATATATTTCAAGGCACCCCAGAAACTTATATATAAGACTTTATATATAAAGCTGAAACTCAAGGTTTCTTGGTATTTGCCTTTTTGAGGCATTCCTTAAACCAATAACCTATTTCACCTACTGCCCCTTTGGCAATTGTATATCTTGCCTTGTTAAGCCAATAATGGTAATCCTTAAAATCACCTTCGAAGGTATCACCATTCTTGTGAAGGTAAACTTTGAATTTATCTGGGAATCCCATAATTGCCTTGAAATCCTCTATTCCCAAAGGATAACCATCAGGTCTGAATTGCCTATCTGCAGGTCTGAGAGTTAAGGGAGGTTTATCATACTCCAATCGATATACTCCTGGGAGAGTACTCATCTTTGCAGTTTTGATAGGCCACTTCTTTTCATCTTTAAAATCTCTAACCCAGAGTCTATGTATCTTTGCTACTGTGAGATTCTTCTTCTCTGGAAGCTTTCGATAGTCATACATTGCCAGAGTTTTACTCATAAACGGAATCTGGTTAGTATTATTTTCCTGAGAGAATGTGAGTGGTTTAAGTAGGTTTCTAGTAATTGTTGGGTTTTTTACTTGAAATACTTCATCAAAAGCATTCAAATATTTCTTACCCGTTTTTCTATGTACTCCAATGATAAGTAATCTCTTTCGTGATAACTGTGAGTTACCGTAGTCAGAAACGCTTCTTTCGTGAAAAATAAGTTTATAGTCTTCAAGAGTTTTTTGAAGATATTCTTTTGGGAGCAAAGATAGCAAACGAGGTAAGTTTTCAATAAGAAATATCTTAGGTTTATAATGTAAGATTGATTGAATTACTAGATTCAGGGATTTATTCTCTTGGGGATTGCCCAATTCTTTTACTTTTGAAAGCCTCATAATAGAAGATGCTCCACAGTCTGGACTTGAAAGTATGATGTCTGGCTTACAATCTGGGAAGGTTTCATCTTTATAATAGGGTATACCACCAAAGTTCAATTTCCACTGCTCTAAGCCTTTAGTATAAAATACTCCTCGAGTTTCTATATTAGCTATCAAATTCTTTCTAAAAGGGAACAAAAGGATGCCTGCACCAGCAGACACCCCTAATACTTTTAATTTTTTCATTTCTTGTAGCTTCTCAATTTAATGTACTTAATCCAAGCAAATGGCTTACGATCTTCCAAGTAACTCAGATACTTATCATTGTTGTGGGCTTCTTCTTCGAAACTTACATCATGATATCTTTCGTTCTGTTTATTCCACTTGGCAAAGCACATGATAATTAGGTATTCAATAACATACCAAAGGTAGAAGAATCCAAAAGTCAGAGCCACTACCCACCAAAAGGATATACCAAATGATAACCAGAGTATGATACCAAGTACTAAACCCACTATACTACATTCAATCTGTTGTACCTGATGAATACGTTCATGATTGATATCATCGGGTTTACACTCTTCTACTTTGTGTTTGAAGAATGAGTTATACACCAGAGTAATTGCTTTGTAACTGGGGAAAAGAAATACTTTTGCTACCCAGCTGTTAAAATGACATCTTTTCATAATTTATCTTTGAAGTTTTCGTAAGCATTTCTTAGTTTTTGGTCGTAGGCATTCTGGGCATACCCGGGACCATTGTATTTTCTGGCAAAGCCAGCCCAGTCCTTTTCTTTGAGATTACTCAAACAACCAGAGTTTTTCATGAAATAATACATGAGTTCTAGTTGATTTGCATGAGATTCCGACATCTTATGAACGAATTCGAAGACATCTTTACATTCACAGAGGTTGTGATTGAACCCACAAATCTGGAACATTCCCCAACTTGCAGACTTCAATGCACATTCTTCGTCAATTTCTTTGGCTAATTCGAGTCTTTTGTACTCGTGTACACCTCCCAAATACTTCGATTTATCCCATTTAGGGAAGAAAATCGTAGAATATCTCTTACAAAGGTAAGCTAAATCTCTGTCAGGGAATTTCTTATGTACTTCTTTGTACATAATGTGACCCTCAAAGAGAATTTGAGGCCTACCATCAGCTAAAAACCCATCTCTACCTGCTGCTTCTACCAATTGAACAGCTTTCAATAGAGCAGGTTCTAAACCTAAGCGAATAGCAAGGTCTTTAATCATTTCATTTGTTAGTTTATCCATAACTTATCAGTTTTAATGGTTCAATTTTAGTAACAAAAGTATTGCTTATAACCCATTTTCAATATGTTTAGAGGTTCTATTATCATATATAACTTATAAAATAATGCAATATGGACAAGAAAAATGAGTGCCAGATATGTGGCAAACCAATTAATTTAGAGGAATTCGATGAAACTAAAGAGATTCCCCAACTTATGGCAAGAAAACAAGTTTGTTTTAAATGTGCTTTTTGGTTTAATCGATTAGCTTATGATAAAGAACTTGAAAAAGAGAAGAAAATTGCCGTAATTACTCCCGATTATTCCCATTGGATAACTAGAATACCGGGAAGTATTTTAATGGTGCCCTCGGCTTTCGGGGGAATTTACCAAACTAAACTCCAACCAGTCAACACTCTTGGTGTTATAGATGAAGATAAAGAGAAACTTTTCATTATCCGTTATAATAACATCGCTCACCAGGGCACTATACCAGAGCATCTAAGAGATGCTTTTAAAGTAAACGGAATATTTCTATCTCCACAGGAATACAAAATGCTAGAGGATTACCGGGGCAATGCCTATGAATTTATAAAAAATAAAATAGATAATGCAATAAATAAAGAATAATTTTAGTATATTTGCATAAAGAAAATTCTTAATAAATAAAGATATGAAAAAAGAAAAGAAAGAAATCAAAAAGCTCAAAGAGGGGGATGAGGTTATCTTCGTATTATCAGGAAGACCCCTCACAGAGAAAGTAACAGTAGAATCCATCGATAAGAAAGGTGGATTTGCAATGCTCAGTAACCGGGTAAAAGTTGCAAGAACTCTCGGCCCTGATAATACATATCCAAGGTTGGATGGGCAAAAAGGAGATGTTCTCCCTCTCACAGAAGAACATGAGAAAGCCTACCTTGCATACAAGGCATATTTCTCAATCAAGAGAAACATAGAGTTCCTTGACAAGGAAATGAAAAGTATGAAAGATACCGATGCTTTTGATATGATGATTGAATTTGATAAGAAGCTTACCAAGATTATTAACAAATACCTCAAAGAACAATGACTACTGTATTAGCAATAATTTATTTGGTATGCTTACCGTTCACTGTATTTTTTGTAAGGGCTTGCTTGGATTATTTACCCTATACTCACAAAATACACTCTCTCGTTTTATTCATCTCGGTATGGATAGTATTACCTCTATTTCCAATTTATCTATTAATCAGATACATAAAATACAAATTACTATGAGATACTTTTTTGACAGAGATGGTAATTATGCCGGATCATCAATGCAAGGGTGGGAGATTCTTCTCCTACTCTTGTTCCCAGTTGCTTTAATAATTTTCCTCGTATTCTTACCCTTCTATGTATTTCATAAATACAGTTCTAGAGAAGAGGATAAAAAATACGAGGAAGAACATCCAGAAATACTAAAAGTAGATTCTTATATTACCTGCTGGTATCCCTGGCATAGGTATTCTGTTGCATATACCTTGGCTCTGATATTTTGGGTAATTGCTTTTATAATTGGGATATTATCTTAATCTCAATATAAGTCTTAGGTTGGAACTCCCCAATAAAAGTTCAAATCTAATGGATATTTTTTAGTGGGGTTAAAACTACTGGAGAGTATAGGAGTACTACTGCTAACAGGGGGAGTTGATGAAATTTTTGTAAGAGTATAGGAACCCAATCCAGTTGTTTTTGTTGTAAAGTATGAATTATCTGGTAAATTGTAGGTAGGGTTAAAAGCATTACCATTCTTATCAAGGCAGGACCAAGACAGTGTGTCGGAATTTCCCGGGAACATATCAGATATGTAGACATTAATCAGATTTCTATTTTGATTTACTATCCAATTCCTATATAAGGTACCCTCGGCCATTGATCCATATTCACCATTAATATTGGTACCTACAACAAAACAAGCACCCAGGTCTTCTCCAAAGAGCATAGGATTAAAACGTATTTCCCAATATTCGGGAGTAGTAAGGTGTAGATTTATTTTATTACCAGATTCATTTTGTGTAAGTATACAAAGCCCAGAAGCACCGTCATCTTGTGCAGTAATCTGAATACTATTGTTACTTTTGTCTTCCTCCAGAACATAGTCCGGGGTATTGATGCTAGCAGAATAACCAACTTCAATAACCCCGGACAATTTGTCATTTACATACTTACGCTTTTGAGATTGTATTGTCCATCTCTCAGGGTTTCCCTGTCTTATTTCTGCATATACATCTTGGGTAGATCTCTCCCCCCCTAATTTAAGAACTTTATTTTCCATAATGTATAATGTTTTTAGATTGATACTGTTCCTCCTGCACTTGGTACTATAAATGACCCCTCTGATATCCAGGTAGCACCCGACCCCTCTAATATCCGGGTAGCATCCGATTTAGTATATACATTTACTATATTTCCAGTAGTACATTCTACTCGAGAACCAGGTTCTGAGCCATTGGCATAGAATGGAATATTCATAGTAGCAGTACCAGTTGCTGAGAGACCCTGTAAATACAGATCAGATGATATATTCTGTGGCCTAGGTATAGCTCCCCTGCCAAAGAGATAGTAGCCTGTATCTGTGGGCAATCCAGAGAGAGTGAATGTTGAAGCCACTTGTGTTACTGGTATACTAAGGTTAGCATCCCCACAGGTTAAGAAGATATACCCTGAACGGTTAGCTCCAGTTTGATTACTCGATAAAGCGGTCAGGGATAACTTGTAAAGGAGCCTAGGAGTATCCACTGAGGCAACGGATACTGAGCACCAATCGGGAGCACTACCCACATGGAGAGGTTCTGGCTTTTTAGACCCATCACTACCCTTTAAATAGGCCATCACAAGGATTTGAGCAGTATCAGATTTATTACTACCTAAAGGCAATGAGTTTGAAACCATTTTTATGTATCCACTATAGGTTACACAAGCCTCTTGAGTTACTGTGAGATTGATTTTGTTATCAGACTCATTCTGGTCAAATATCAAAGTAGTAGACCTTGAGGACCCAGTATTTTCTGAATAGTTAATTTTTACATCTAAGTAACCATCTCCAACGGTAACTCCTTCCCAAGTAGCCCAACTTACGGAGGCTGAGCCCAAAGTACAAGAGGGTGTAGAGGTTGAAACTACTTTGCCACTTACCAGTTTCCTTTTGAGGGAAGTGATACGGTAGGTTATAGTACCACCTTTTGAAGATACAGTATCTGTACCTGTACCTGTAATTGCACGGGCTGGTTTGAATAATGTTTTTTCTTCCATATCTTTATAAGTTTTTGGTTTATAGAAAGAACTTTGATATTGTAATCTGCCAGAGGGATAAGGAAGGATGAGAGCCAGGGATGTTTTATTCTCTGGCTTCTTTGTGTGTTGTGTGAGTATGTGTGGTGTGGGATATCTGGGTACCCCTTAATACGAAGAGTGATTTTTGTGGGGTAGTAAAATATGTAATTTGCCTTCAAGGTACCTCTTAATGCGAAAGCTTCGAAAGTTGTGGTACTAAAATCTGGTTAGAGAGTTCTGGCAGAGTCTTATAGCGAGGAGTAGAATTTTGGTGGTACTAAAAACGGAGTACGGTTCCCTTAAATTTAACATTTAAAAATAAAAAGTAAGGGACAAACATTCTTATTTGTCCCTTTGCTTTCTTTTAGTCCTCAAAAGTTTCGTTATCGTCTTTTAAAATTTCTTTTATATCCTTATAGCATTGAATAACTAAATAAGCTATAATTACAAACAATGCTATATTAATAATTAAATATTGTGTAAATACTGCCATATCTTTATAAATGATTTATTTTAGTTAGTAGGGGAAATATTTCCCCTACTTTAATTTTGTTTTTACTTCAAAGATTTTTTCACAATTTCGAGACCTTTTATTAATATCTCTTTCTTTTCTTCTTTAGTATTTTCACTTGCAAGAGAATTAAATGAAAAATCATTTAATGTATAGACTTGTTTATAAAAGTCTATAAAGCCCTCAATTAGTTTTTTATCTGCATTTGTTGCAATTGAAGAAAGAAAATTAAAAGTAACATTTCTGAACTTTTTGCGTAACGATTTGATTTGCTTTTCGTTTGCACCCTCAAAAAGTTCTTTTTTGTAAATTTCTGTTTTTGTCCCTAAAGAAGTTTTGAAAAGACCCGCATTTTTTTCTTTAACGCTTTTCAATACGTCTAAAGCAATCAAACTATTTGCTTTTGCGTTTGCAATTGCTTTGTTTGCGCTAACTTTATTTATTTTCTTTTTTGAAGAATTTTCTTTGTTAACTACTTCGTTTACATTTTCAACTGAATTAATTAAATTTTCTGACATAACAAAAATGCTTGAAAGTTTTATTATTAATTATTTTTATTACCTTTTCAAATAGACCCTCAAGACTTTTTAAACTATTCTAATAAGGTATTATTTGTTTCATTTCTGTATTGCAAATATAAGAACTATTTTTTAATCTACAAAATTTTTAGAAAATTATTTTCTTAAAAAGTTTTAATTAAAAATTCATTCAAATATCGCTTTGTTTTTCTCACATTGCAAAGATACGAACTTTATTTTAATCTACAAACATTTTCAAGAAAAATTTTTGAGAAAATGAATAATTTTATTTTCAAAAGTATTTTTGTGAAAAATTCATAAAATAGAAAATATTGTGCACCCTAAAAGGACTTAATATTTGCACTTAATTTTGGAGGTTCACAAGGGAAATCTTCACACGCCTTGTAGTGGGCATATATGATATGTATATGGATAATCCTATATAGCTTATGCCTGTCCTCTAGGAAGTGTATTATATACCTGTATATTGATAAGGCCATTAATGGACTAAGGTGATAAAGAATTAAGGCCGATTAGCTATATCCCTATTATTGCCCTCTATAAACCTATTAGGTCCTAATTCAATAAGGCTATATAGGGACTATGGTAAGCCTATAGAGATTAGGATAGCCTATAAGGGCTTACTAAGTTAGGCTAAGTAAAAACCCAGAACCTAAGTTAGGCCTAGGTTAATTGGTTAGTATTCGCAATATTCTCGTTCAAGGTAAATGTTGAAATCCTTGAAAAGTTTTATACCGGGTATAGGACCATCATTTTTATCCCAAATCTCGAATTCGATAAATTGGGTCTCATAGCCTTCTATATCTGAAATAGAGAGAAGATAGTTCTGGCTTGGGTCAAATTCTTCAAGGAAAACCTCGATAGTAGCCTTAATCCTAATAGGGTGAGTATTAGTAATGCCTTGTACGATTTGTGTTAATCGGTTTGATAATTCTTTAGTGTTCATAGGTAATGGGCTTTAAGTGATTATTATTTTATTTTCTTACTGCAAATATAAATATAATATATTATATATGCAATAACCCCAATTGCCTTCGTAGGTTATTAAGGGCCTTGAATTATATTTACCTAAATCCCCAGAGGCCATGAATGGAGATTGCCCTTTACCTTCCCTACCTATAACTAATATTATATAATACCTAATGGCTCTAGGCAATCTAGGTACCCCTAAATCACAAAATTGTCCTAGAATACAAAAGTTAATGCTAATATAAATACTAAGCAAATAAATTACATACTTACTAGGAATATTACCTAAATATGCCCCTTGAAGGCCTTAAATCCTATAAACCATTTAGCCCTAAAACCTAATATCCTATTTACCTAATCCCCAACCCAATACTTATTATATAATACATAATATAATAACTTGGTGAAGGTAATCAAGGTAAATTGTGATGGCCATTAATCGACGATGTACTAAAGCTATACTACCTACATACATAGAAGCTACATAACATATCTGTATTATATAATCTCCTACCTTCGAATTACCTTGAATGCAATCTATAATATAATACATATAAAGGGTACTCATGGCAATCGGATTTAGGGGCCATTAATGGTCGGATTTTGTGTACCTTTTTAGCCTTTTTGTGATTGCCTTTAAAGTGTGGGGTAGTAGAGCTAGAGAGCTATATAGTATAGTGGCTATAGTGTAGTTGTATAGTAAGGGTAAGTTTGCCTAGCCTTGTTTGCCTAAATCCCCAAAACCCCCGGTGAGGTACCTTGATATATGTATTAGGTATTATTATATTAATAGATGGTGTTATAGAGGGGATAGGTATTCCTTAGTTAGGTATTATGTAACGTTAGTATGATTTTTTGTGTTGGGTGGTGTGGGAGGTACCCGGTATTTATTCGATTAGGTATACCTGTATGAGGGCATATACTAAAAGGATTACGATTAGATTCATTCTGTAGATGAATTTCTTTGTTAGGTAGGCTTCTTCATTTAGGATTA
>ERZ809209.61-NODE-61-length-76143-cov-16.963214_pt1 | contig 76143 bp, 65 predicted proteins | sample MGYA00520514_ERZ809209 | MGnify/ENA primary metagenome ERZ809209 (study PRJEB31576, sample SAMEA3212657) | Homo sapiens | biome: human-gut; feature: human gut; material: fecal | place: Sweden | collected 2012 ...
AGCAGAACTGTAAAATATAAAAGAGGGTGTGCCAACGTTTTGACACAACCTCTTTTTTCATTTAATAGAATCGTCCACATGTTGTCTACTTGATATTTTTTCACGTACTGGCTATAATCCCATCGGTATTTTCAACAAATACCAGACAATAAACATCAATGTCCAGGCAACCAGGATACCTAATGAATATCTCCAGGTATATTTAAGCAATGAGCCATACGTAATCTGTTTATCATACTGCCGCATATAAGTCAGTACCAAAGGCATATAGAATAAGAAAGGAGTAATGGCATTCGTCGAACTATCTCCGATACGGAAAGCACATTGTGCTACATCCGGAGCAATTCCCATCTGTGCAAACATCGGAATAAAGATAAAAGACATAAAAGCCCATTTGGAGGTAGCAGATACCATAATCAGGTTTATCAATGCCGTAAATAGAATAAACAGGATGAGAGCAGACAAAGGAGCCGGCTCAAACGAAGAGAGCAAATCAGCTCCCATGATGGCTAAACACTTATCCAGATGGGAATATTCAAAACAGGCAAACATCTGTGCAGCAAAGAAAGCGATAACGAAATACACTCCAAGAAGTTTCATTGGCTGCGTAAGTCCTTCAATCACATCATTGTCAGTGCGATACCGTCCGGAACTGAATCCATAAGCCATCCCCGTAATACCTGCTCCCAAAGAAAGCAGGAATAAAATACCGGCAATAAAAGGCGAATGCATCAAACCTCCGTTCACCCCTCGCAAAATTCCATAAGAAGAAAAAGTAAGCCACAAGATAAGAGCGACATAAACAGCTGCTACAACAATGGAAATCATAATAGCACGCCGCTCTTTGCGAGAGAGAGGATGATAAGCCACCACTTTCACACTGCCTTCATACTTTCCTAATGTGGGAAGAAGCCATTTTTGAGTAATCCAATACACAATAGCTGTAATGACTACTGTTGAAGCACTCATAAAGAAGTAGTTACAAAGAGGTTCCGTGTTCCCCTGATACCCCGTTTGCGCCAGTGCCGCCTCTTGGGTGGTATGTGCCAATAACGGGTCCATCGTACTCAATACAATATTGGCACTATACCCGCACGCAACAGAGACATAAGCTGTAACAATCCCTGCAATCGGGTGAAGTCCCACCCACTGGAACAGCATAGCGGCAATAGGCAATAAAATAATATATCCACCATCCCCAATGGCATTCGACAACAAACCGAGCACAATCACCCACAAGATGATTTTCCTCTTTTCCTGCCGGTTCCCTACTCCCATGCGGATGCACGCATCAATAAAACCGGAATGTTGTGCTACTCCCAGTCCGAACATAGCGATAATCACCATGCCCAACGGAGCAAAGCCCGTGAAATTCTTAATAGCGTTCCGCAACCACCAACGGATCCCTTCTGGACTCAACAGGCTTTGTACACGGATGTCCTCACCTGTCTGCGGCAATGTCACTTTCAACCCATAGATATCACATATCCATGAAAGAAAGACCACTGCCATTGTCAGCAGAAGGAACATCGTAGCGGGATGGGGCATACGCCATTTATTCTTCATTACTTTCCAGAGGTATTACTTGCCATTAATTATTCTTCGTCAGGCTCCAGATTATCCAAATCGATAATACGCAATTCCAGTGCACGTACTGCCAATCGGGTAGCATTCACTCCCACCCGTTCTCCATTCGGGAAAAGGCGTCCGATAAGATCATTCTGTCGTTTCTCCAATGATTTTACGCCGAAAGGCATCCCTTTCAAATTGGCAATCATCTCCTTCGTATATCCTAAGGCCAAATGGCGGAGAAAACGTTCATCGTATTCATCAATATCATAACTGATGACTGCTTCCTGACGCTTGGCATCGTTGGCTACCGATTTCTTGAAACGATCTACAATCTTTTCCAAAATCGGATAGTTGAATACCAGCTTCTTTCCGTCCATCACAGCCTGTACATCTGTTTTCGTCAGTAATTCTCCTGTTTTGAGGATAATTCCGTCGGCACCGGCATTCAATACATCCACCCACAACTTTTCATTCAGAATCTCACCTGTGAAGATCAGTACCCGGACTCCTTTGTAGCGTTTGAATATATTCCGGCAAATGTCAACACCAATGGTCGTAGAACCTCCCAGTCCTAAGTCCAACAATACCAAATCGGGGAGTTGCGCCTCCATCAACGGCCAGAACTCACTTTCCGTCATTGCCGTACCGATCACTTCCGCATTCGGTATTTCATGACGGAATATTTCTTCTGTCCCTTTCAACTCCAGTTTTACATCCTCTACGATAATAACTTTAAACTTCTGTTCTTCCATGTTTCTTATCTAATAACTTTTATGTGTTCTCCTTTTATCGGCGCGGAATGGTGAAATAAACCGTAAATCCTCCGCCTTCAGCCGGCTCAGCATTGATACGACACCCTCTGCGTCCCGCAAATTCGTCATGGTCGCGGATAATCTGCTTGCATATCAGATATTCCGTTCCTCTCAACTCCCCTTTCTCACCGGAAGTCATACGTGCCAGATTCGGATAAAATAATTGGTTCAATTCTTCCACACTCTTTTCACGTCTCGTATCCGTAAAGAGAAAACGAATATATTCATTATCCTGACGTGCTTGCAGACGTATCAATCCATCTTCACGCACAGTCAATGCTTCATCAATCAAATTTTCCAATAGAAAACGCAACTGGTTCACGTCTCCTATCACCTTCGCTTCCATCGGTTCTATCTCCAGTTCTATCCTCTCCGAACGGTTCTTCATTGATTTCTTGAAGTATTTTCCGGCAGTGTCCAAAAGCTCCTGCACCGGAATCACAGTACGCCGGAAAGTGACTTCCTCCAATTGACGGGAAGCACACGAGCTCAAAATCGTAAAGATTCCCTTATAATATTCAATCAATTCCGTCATGGTCTCCACCGCTTCACGCTCCTCCGTTTCCGAAAGCTTCTGCGTATTCAGCCGTCCTACAATCTGTTTGATTTTATTCGGATAATAGATCGTCTCATGTTTAATCGTCGACAAGCAGTTGTCAAGTACCATATTCTGTACATGCAACATACTGTCTTCCCAGGAAGCTCTGCGTGTTTCTTCATGCGCCGACTCAATATCCCGGTATTTAGTAGCCAGTTTCACCACTGCATTAAATACGACAATAGCCACATAACGTGCTACCAGTTCAAAAAGAAGCCGGTCTGTTTCCTGTTCTGTTCCCTCCCTGCGTTCCAGATAAAGCACACCGACACATTGATGTTCACCTCCTGCTTCCACCATCAGCGGAATTGCCTGAAGATGCTGTTCAGAAAGATATTCTCCGGAACTAAAACACTGTTCTACCATCTCCGGCATTTCCTGCCCGGGACGAGAAGCATATTCCAGTCGATGTGTCGTTTCGTTATAAACGGCAATTCCCATCCGGTCAATTGTCAGTAGTTCATTCACCGAAGCGAATGCTTCATCCACAATACGTTGCGGGATTTCTTTAAGCGTACTTTCCTCCCGTTGGAGTGCCTCAGCATTTTCTTGTTCCTGCGGTCTGACCAGAGATGCCGCAAATACCTTTTGATTAATCTCAAGTACCTGTTCAAGATTCAAACGATTCTGCAAACGTTTTCTCATATACAGGAAATAGTATCCGACCAAAGAAACAATCAGTAGAACAAAACATAAAATAATTCCTACTGTCTTATTCGTATTCGACCGTTCCAACTGTCGGCAATATGCTTCAAGAGTCTGATCTTCTCCTTGCAACTTATACAAATCCGTAAATGCCGAATTATTATAACTGTATGCATCCAACTGTTTCAAAGCCAAAAAAGCAACTGCCGCCTCATTCCTGATATCCAGAATCACATGATAATCCGAATCAAACAATTCGTTCCACCAACTGATTTCGGCAGGCGTTCCTTCCCCCACCAGCTTCATATACCGATGCGGACGATCCGGACGCGCATATTTCTCATAATGCTCGTTCAACAAGAGTATAGCAGAATCTATATATTGCAAAGCAAATTCATAATTTTCATCCACATTAGCAAAATAGGCAGCATTCGCATAATCCGACGCTGCATCCAGTAAATCCTCATAGGCAGAATCCGTAACCACCACTATCGAATCGCCCTCCTGCAACATGGGAGGAATCGGATCATGCAGACAAGAACTCACCCCAAACGGAAGCAACAGGCAAAGCAACAAGACTCCTATCGCTTTACGCACTCCCGAAGGCAAACGGAAATAGAAACGACTCCCCTTCCCCAATTCACTCTCTACATCAAAGACACATCCCCGGAACAATTCATTCGTTTTCTTATATTTCTCAATGATTCCCTTACAATTCATCAGTCCGAAACCACTACCCTTATTTTCTTTCAGAACCTCCGGATCAGCTACATTCTTCATTCCGATGACACGAGAGTCATATACTTTCTCACCGATAATACGAGCTACATCTTCTTCGGAAATCCCCCTTCCGTTGTCTTCTACGGAAATCTCGACATACGCGTCCATAGTACGGGCATACACTTTGATTGTTCCTCCTTCCGGAGTATATTTTCGGGCGTTTTCCGCCAGCGTGTTAATCATAAACAAAGTCAATGCCCGGTCAGCCTTCACCATAACCGTGGTCGGTTCTATTTCCAACTTCTGATTTTTCATTTCAAAAGCACGTCTCCCTTTGCCTAACAGTTCAAAGAGTTCGTTGAGATCGAACGTTTCAATATTCAGGCTAAGCGTCCCCTGCTTCATCTTAATCCAAAGAGCCAAAATATCATTGTATTCATTAATCGTAGTTACCAGCTCGTCAATGTATTGATACTTCTCTTTCTTTATCTTTTCATGATCGATATATCCTCGTTCCGTCAACTTATGCACCTCATTCAAGATACGGTCGATATAAGGGTTTATCCCATTCACAATGGCCAGACAAGCCTTCTTAATCAGATTTTGGCGTTTATTCCCCGCGATATGTTGTTCGTAAACATATCGTTGCTTTTCCAATTGCATCCGCTCGTCACTCAACGCTTCTACCATCTGCTCATTGTCCGCAGCCCAAACGATATACGGTTCAAGCACGTGCACCAACGCTTTTTCATCACGGTTCAACCGATGCAAAGGAACCAGTGCCGCTTTTCCTTCCTCCGGAATTTCCAGTTGAAGACGCCCTTTTCCGAACAGTTGGTCGATGCCTTGTTGAATTAACGGAACATTCATTGGTATAGAAGAAGTGATGTCCCGGCAAAGAGCCAGTATCCGTTGCAGACGTTCCACATCTACTTGATTCCTTATTTTAGATCGCTTATTGAAAAACCACCAAAGAATAACCACCAGTACAAGTCCGGCAATAACCAAAGAAAGTACAAGCGTCATTTGTCGTGAATCGGATTCCAACGAAAGATAACGACTCTCCAACTCTTTATCCTGACGGGTATAATTCAGAATATCCAGATATATATTTCGGTTGTAATCAGAAGCATACTTCATTCCAAGCCCGGCATACGATACACTCAATTGTTCCCGAATCCTCGAAATCCATTCAGGCACCGTCCTTACGTCTTCCTCCATAATCCACGGAACTCCAGTATATGTCGTATCTCCTTCCGCATAAATACGCAACTTGTCCAACGTATCCACTGCATGATGATAATAAAGCATATGGTGTTGGTTCACACAATCTAACGCTTTTGTAAGCGTATCCAATGCTTCCGAATAACGTCCGTGCTCATTCATATACTTACCGATAGATACATACGCACCGGCAATCTGATACAAATCATTATACTCCCGGAATTTTTCAAGCGCAAGCTGTGCCATTCGCAAAGGCAAAAGCGAATCTACAGGAAAACCGAACTGATCCAGCGCATATCCCCTCCTTGTTCGGAAGAGTTCGAAGTTATTGGGAGAAACCATCAGATTAGCCAACCCTTGCAGACCATTTCCTTCGAAATAAGGATGATTAGTCTGAACCGCAGTCCGCCAGGTAATATATAGCTGGTCGAACTCACGCATTTTCCTGTCCTCCGGCTTGGTGGCTTCCACCAATGAAGCCGATCCTTTGATATAATGATAATAAAGCAACTGATTCGTATCTGCCAATACTTCATCTTCCGGGATCTGATTGAGAGATGCGATGGCTTCCTGCCTTTGCTGAAGATAATAGTAATAAATAGAAGACACAATGAAAAATTCGGTGAAAGCATAATCCAGTCGAAGTGCCTCGTGGCGGTCAGCAAACAAATCACTCTCTTCCCGAATACGTTTCATACGCCGGAGCGCACTGTTACGATAATCATAAAATTCTTTGTTCATAGCTGTCCGCTGACAAATCTTCATCAGTCCGATATCAGCAATCAACAGTTCAAGCTCATTTTTAGTCAGTTTATATACTTCCTTATGCAACGCTTCCGCCCGGTCAAAATCCATCGCCATAAAAGCACAGAATCCGAGATTATTAGATGCCTCCGCTTTCCCCGACTTATAAAAATTTACCTGTTGATAAGCTTCATTGGCATATTTATAGGAGGAATCCAAGCTTCGATAACGATAAGTATACGCTTTCCCGTTTAAAGAATCAATCAGGCGCACCTCTTTGGTCGGCACCATATCAGTGCACGAAAAAAAAGAGGTAAACAACACTATACCTATTATATATAAAGGAAAACGTGAACTCATTTTTGACTATTAACTGTTTTCAGAAAGCAAATCTACAAATATTTCCGATAAGTTGGAGAGAAAAATATTTTTTATACAATAAGTCCTTCTAAATAATAAGAGAAATTCCTACCTTTGCAGGCAAATTAACAAATAGGTAACATCTATTACAAAATGAGCGAAAAAGCACCCTTTATGGTATTCTCGGGAACGAACTCGAGATATCTTGCAGAAAAAATCTGCGCAAGCCTGGATTGTCCTCTGGGAAATATGAACATTACCCATTTTGCCGATGGCGAATTTGCGGTTTCATACGAGGAGTCAATTCGTGGCGCACATGTATTCCTGGTTCAATCCACTTTCCCTAACTCAGACAACTTAATGGAACTTCTCCTGATGATTGATGCTGCTAAACGTGCATCAGCAAAGAGCGTTGTGGCTGTAATCCCCTATTTTGGATGGGCTCGTCAGGATAGAAAAGACAAACCTCGTGTATCTATCGGGGCTAAGTTGGTAGCTGATCTGCTGTCTGTTGCAGGTATCGACCGACTGATTACGATGGATTTGCATGCTGACCAGATCCAGGGATTCTTCAATATCCCGGTAGATCACTTGTACGCATCAGCTGTATTCCTCCCTTACATCCAGTCATTGCAATTGGAAAATCTGGTTATTGCTACACCGGACGTAGGAGGTTCAAAACGTGCCAGCACTTTCTCCAAATACCTCGGCGTACCATTGGTACTCTGCAACAAATCACGTGAAAAAGCCAATGAAGTAGCATCTATGCAAATCATCGGTGACGTGGAAGGTAAAAACGTTGTCTTGATTGATGATATCGTAGACACAGCAGGAACAATCACCAAAGCAGCCAACATCATGTTGGAAGCCGGTGCCCAATCTGTACGCGCTATCGCCAGTCATTGCGTAATGTCTGATCCGGCTTCTTTCCGTGTGCAAGAGTCTGCCCTGACAGAAATGGTATTTACTGACAGCATCCCTTATGCTAAGAAATGCCCGAAAGTGAAACAGTTAAGCATTGCCGACATGTTTGCTGAAACAATCAAACGAGTAATGAATAACGAATCTATCAGTTCACAATATATCATTTAAATGAAGAATGATAAATGAAGAATGAAGAATAAGAAAGCCGGCTAATTTCAAGTTTAGCCGGCTTTCTTATTTGTCTCAACATACTAAGAATTTGAATTGGTGATAGTAAGCAACCAATTTTTCATTCATCATTCATCATTTTATTGGAGTCTTCCGAATTTATAGGTTCCTTTTTTAATCACTTTTCCATCTTTATCTGTTTCGACAAAAGGGCCATCCTTCTTTCCTTGTTTGAAAAAGCCATCGAAGCGATTACCATCTTTGTCGATTTGTACGCCTTGACCCTCTTCCAATCCATCAACGAACCCACCTTTATATTGCATACCAGCAACAGTTTTCAGAGTGCCTTGTCCATTGGGACGGTTATCTTTCCAGTCACCGTCATAAACATCGCCATTGCTCCATTTATAAACTCCTTTACCATCACGTTTATTATTTTTCCAGCTTCCTTCATACACAGCACCATTCGCCCAGGTAAAAGTACCTTTTCCGTCTTGCATGCCGTTCTTGAAATTACCTACATATTTATCACCGTTAGCATGGTAATAAACTCCTGGACCGGTTCGCTCACCTAAGAGATACGAGCCCTCATAACGGTCGCCCGTGTGAAAGTAATAAGTACCTTTTCCATGTTGAATATCATCCGCCCAGTCACCATCATATTTATCTCCATTGGTATACTCAAATACCCCTTTTCCGTGACGAACATCATCTTTCCAGTCTCCATCGTATTTACAGCCGTCATCCCAGTTCATGATACCTTTACCGTTCTTCTTATCATTTTTCCAGTGACCGGTATATTTGGCACCGTTTGCCCAAGTATATGTACCTTCGCCTTCACGCTTATCATTTACCCAATGACCTACATACAAATCACCGTTATGATAATACATAGTTCCTTCACCATGCTGATAATCCTGATACCACATACCGTCGTAACGGTTATTATTCATAAAATAATAGATACCTTTTCCGTGCTGCTGATCCTGGAACCACTGTCCTTCATATTTTTCTCCGTCGGGGAACATATAAATTCCATATCCTTCACGTTTCCCTTTCACATATTCACCTTCAAAGACATCACCGTTTTTAAAAACCGTTTTTCCTTTTCCGTTCGGTTTTCGGCCTTTCATTTCTCCCGTATAGACACTACCATCTTTAAAAGTATAGTTGCCAATCTTTATTTCAGTGGAGAATGTATCTTTAATTTTTCCGAAAAATCCGCCTTTTTTTCCTTCATTTTCTTGTGCCATTACTCCCTCTTGTGCGAGGAGAGCCAATAAAAGTGTAGTATATAGATATTTCCTCATTGGTTTTAGTCGTTACTCATTTTAGAATTACAATTTGGACAAAGATACAATTTCTATCCCAAACAGCCCACTTTCGGAAAGCAATTTATGACAACTTTTTACCTGCAATGACCTCTTTTAATGTCTCTTTGCACAAATAGCGCTGTGCCAAATCTTGTATTTCTGCAGGAGTAACCTCGTTTACAGCCAGCAGAGAACGTGAAAAGTAGTCATCATCCAGACCGGAAGTAGCAATAAAGATCCATGCATCCGAAAGTGAGAAAGGAGACTCATAACTACGGCACATTTCGCCCAACATATAGTTGCGTACGATAGTCAGTTCTTCCATCGACACAGGTTCCTGATGCAGACGGTCAATTTCATGATATACTTCCTGTATCAACGGTTCCACATATTCATTATCCGTTTCTGTCGATATAGCCAGCAATCCGCTATCCGGATAAAACATGATTCCTGCTGAAATGCCATAAGTATACCCCTTTTCTTCACGGATATTAGACATCAGACGACTGCCGAAATAGCCTCCGAATAAAGTCATCAATACCCGGAGTTTCAGATAATCAGGATGGTTACGAGTGATGGTTGTATATCCCATCTTTACAGCACTCTGCATGGCATCCTCACGTTCTATAAAAATCCTCTTTTCGGGAACGGCAGTAAAAGAAAAACTTAATTTCGATGCCGGCTGTTGATGTTGACCAAAAGAAGTGCCGAATGTATCCGTCACCCGGCTGATAATATCCTCCGTCACCTTGCCGGATAAGAAAATAGAGCAATTGCCCGAATGGTAATACCGTTCATAAAATTCACGAAGCACTTCCGGAGTGATAGCATGATAATCTTCCTCCACCACTATTTTACCACATGGATGCTGTTCGCCATAAAGCGACTTCAACAGACCACGATGTGCCAGGAAATCAACTTTGGAAGTATTGACCAGATATTGTTGGATATTGGTATCGAGGATAGTATGCAATTCTTTTTCCGGAAAAAGCGGTTCTTTAATCATGGATTCTACCACTTCCAATGTTTTCGCCAAATACTTATTCAACGAATAAACAGTGATGTATGCATACTCCGACGAGCTGGACAGTTCGAGCCACGAACCGTAGTAATCCAGTTTCTCGGCAATGGTAGCAGCCGTATATTTTGTCGTACCTTCGCGCAACATCCGGTTTGTAAACAAGGCTTGCAGTTTCTGCGACTGCTGCCAACGGGCTCCAGCGAAAAGCACATCTATGCGTACTACTTCCTGTTCACCCGCATTAATAACAGTCAATGGAATACCATTTGGCAATGTCATTCGGACGGGAGGAAGTATACGAAAATTTTTCAGGGTTTGTATTTCAGGTTGTATTTTACGATCCATACGATTAGATTCTATTCTTCAAAAACTCTTCTGCCCGTTCCAAATCTTGCGGGGTATCGATTCCGATGGTTTCTACTTCACTAATGCCCACCTTTATTTTATATCCGTTCTCCAGCCAACGGAGCTGCTCCAAAGATTCAGCCAGTTCCAGAGAAGACTGCGGAAGCATGGTTATCTCCTTCAGCACATCTGTACGATAGGCATACAGTCCGATATGCTTGTAGTAGGTATGTCCCTTCAGCCAGTCCTGTTTCTCGGCATTACGCTGATAAGGAATAATGGATCGGCTAAAATAAAGCGCGTTCCAGTTCGTATTGACTACCACTTTCGGTGAATTTACGTTTTCCAGTACAGCAAACGGTTCATCTGCAGTAAAAGGTTTCACCAGCGTGGCAATCTGCGTGGTTACATCTTCGAAACAAGCCTTTACCGCATCCAATTGTGAAGGCTGAATAAAAGGTTCATCTCCTTGTATATTGACCACGACATCAAAGTCACCTCCAATCTTTGTACAGGCTTCATAACAGCGGTCCGTACCGCTTTTATGATGAACAGAAGTCATCACAACCTTACCTCCGAACGCCTTGACAGCAGCTTCAATACGCTCATCGTCCGTGGCTACATAAGCGTCATCCAAAACGCCAGCCACTTGCTCATACACACGTTGTATAACAGTTTTTCCACCCAACATAGCCAACGGTTTTGCAGGAAAACGAGTGGATGCATAGCGGGCAGGTATAATTCCAAGAAATTTCATCTACTTAATAAATAATGAAGAATGGAAGGCAGATAATGACTGTTGTATATATCCCCTTTGCCAATCCTCCGGTTTTACTATTTTGTTATCATATAAAAGCATGTCAATGTCCAGACAAACTTTCTCCTCTTTTTTATCTTCCGGACGACGTCCGGACCTCTGTTCTATATCTTTCAGCATTTTCCTCACTACCTCTTCATCTTTATCGGAAAAGAACATAACCACTTGGTTGGCAAACAAGGCCGGATTCTTAAAAAATAAAGGTTCAGTTTCCAATTCGGGCGCAAAACATATAGAAGAGAACGATTCAGTCAGTTCCTGTCTGGCAAAAGTCAAATTCTCTTTCCTGTTGTAATTACTCCCTATGCAAACAATATACCTATGCATTAAAAAATAAGTATTTAAGTATTAGGTATTAAGTATTAAACATTAGATATTAGAGATATTACACCTACAGTTCAGTGCCCCAAACGCTACGGTTAATACTTAATACTTTATACTTAATACTTATTTCAGACTTAGTTAAAAAGATCGTCCAATCCCCCCTCTTCTATCACCTCTCCGTCCGGAGTTTCCGAACCGGCACACGGATCAAATCCTTCAGGAAGTTTAAATTTCTCCTGCTGGTCATATCCCAAAGTCGGGTCATCATACACTTTCTTCATATACAATGCCCAAATAGGCAAAGCAGCAGCAGCTCCCTGTCCATAGGTCATTTTACCGAAATGGATGTCACGTTCGTCACCACCTACCCAACAACCGGATACCAGCGAAGGAGTGAATCCCATAAACCAAGCATCAGAGTTATCATTGGTCGTACCTGTTTTTCCACCCATATCGGCGGTAATTCCATAACGACGAACACGTCCACCTGTTCCTTCATTAATAACGGCGCGCAACATAACCAGCATTTTATATGCACTTGAAATACTTATCACCTCCTCCATTTGCGGTGCAAAGGTAGAAAGCACATTACCGTCACTATCTTCAATGCGTGTAACAAACAATGGAGCCACACGAATTCCTTTATTGGCAAAAGCTGTATATGCACTTACCATCTCACCGACAGAAATTTCACAAGGTCCCAGACAAAGCGAAACCACCGGGTCAATTGCTTTATTACGAACCCCAAAACTATGGATCAAACGTACAAGATTATACGGATTCAGTTTGCCCATCAAATAAGCAGAAATCCAGTTATCAGAATTAGCCAATCCCCACTTCAGAGTCACCATTTCCCCATAACGTTTATTATTTGCATTACGAGGCGTCCAAGGAGTTCCGTTCTCATCAATCAACGTTTGCTCTACGTGGCGTGTCTGATCACAAGGAGAAAAGCCATTTTCCATTGCTAATGTGTATAAATACGGTTTGATAGTAGAACCTACCTGACGACGTCCCACCATTGCCATATCATACTGGAAATATACATAATTCGGTCCGCCTACATAAGCCTTCACATGTCCGCTTACCGGATCCATCGACATGAATCCTGTCCGCAGGAAAGATTTGTAGTAACGGATGGAATCCATCGGTGTCATAATTGTATCTTTATCTCCCTTCCAGGAAAAGACAGTCATTTCTTCCGGGGTATCGAACGCTTTACGAATCTGCTGTTCCGAAGCTCCCGCCTCTTTCATAAGACGATAACGATCCGTCTGCTTCATAGCTTTTGTCAGCAACTCTTCTACTCGTTTTTCCGGTAGTGATCTTGCATACGGGGCATTTTTGCTTCCCTCTTTTTCTTTGAAGAATACAGGTTGCAAATAGTCACCCAAGTGTTCTTTTACGGCATCCTCTGCATATTGTTGCATACGTGAATTGATCGTTGTATAAATCTTCAATCCATCTGTATAGATGTTATAATTCGTACCGTCTTTCTTTTTATTTTTTGCACACCAGCCATACAACGGGTTAGTTTCCCACGCAATAGAATCTTCGTAGAATTTCTGCATTTGCCAACCACGATAATCACTTTTTACCGGTTTCGGTGCTGTCATCACACCACGGAGATATTCGCGGAAATAGGTAGCCAATCCCTCTTTGTGGTCAACGCGGTTATATTTTAGTTTCAGCGAAAGAGCCTGCAAAGAATCACATTCTGCATCTGTGATATAACCAGCTTTACGCATCTGCTCAAGCACTACATTACGACGGCCACGCGAACGTTCGTTGAAACGAACCGGATTGTAAAGCGACGGATTCTTACACATACCAACCAGCGTAGCCGCTTCTTCAATCTTCAAATCCTTCGGTTCGCAGCCGAAATAGGTATGCGCAGCAGTTTTAATACCAACCGCATTATTCAGGAAATCAAATTTATTGAGATACATACTCAATATTTCCTCTTTGGTGTAGTAACGTTCAAGCTTCACCGCAATCACCCATTCAATCGGTTTCTGGAAAAGACGTTGCAGTGTATTTCTCGCCACATTCTCTGTAAACAACTGTTTGGCAAGCTGTTGCGACAAGGTACTACCTCCACCTGCATTTTTCTGAAACATCAAACCACGTTTTACAAACGCACGAAACAATGCCTTGGCATCAATTCCTGAATGTTCGACAAAACGAACATCTTCCGTTGCAATAAGAGCATTGATAATACTAGGCGACAAATCCTTGTAAGCTGTGTACACCCGGTTTTCCTTACTGTAAGACCACGTACCAAGCACTTTTTCATCTTCAGAGAAAATCTCCGTTGCAAATTTATAGCTCGGATTCTCAAGTTCCTCTACAGGAGGCATATAGCCAATCCAACCCTTTGAGATAGAGACAAAGATGACAACAATAGCCAACACAATGACTGCCAGAAATATCCAAAGAGCCTTTATTATTTTTCGAATCATGTTTTTTCTTGCTTAAAATGACGCATTTAATTAAGGTACAAAGGTAGATAAAATCCGCTATTCAGCCAACGAGTTTGATTATAATTTCTATTTTGTTAAAATATGGAGCGGCACTCATAACAAATAGTACGAAACCAAAAAGAAAGAACGTTTGTTTGGGAAAGTAGCGGAAAGGAAGTATCTTTGTCTACACTTATTCAAAGTATATTCATATAAAAGGTATAAATTATGGAATATGTATTATCAGACAGGAAGTTGTTACCTTATGGTATGATGAACTTCGAGGACATTCGTTTGGACAATTATTATTACGTGGATAAAACCGCTTTCATCCCTTTGATAGAGCAGTCGGATCGTTTCTTCTTTTTTATCCGTCCGCGTCGATTCGGAAAAAGTCTGACCTTGAATATGCTTCAACATTATTATGACATACGTACCAAAGATAAGTTTGACGCTTTATTTGGCGACCTTTATATCGGAAAGCACCCTACGAAAGACCGTAATAGCTATCTAGTAATAAAATTAAATTTCTCAGGAATCAGTGGAGATTTACACAGCTACCGCAAAGGTCTAGACGAACATTGCAAAATCGTATTTGACTATTTCTGCGATGTTTATGCCGACTATTTACCCGAAGGAATCAAAGAAAAAATGAACGAAAAAGACGGGGCAGTCAGCCAATTCGAATATCTGTTTACGGAATGCGCTCGTGTAAATCAAAAGATTTATCTCTTCATTGATGAATATGACCATTTCACCAATACAATACTCTCTGATGTCGACAGCATGAACCGTTACACTGATGAGACACACAAAGAAGGTTATTTACGTGCCTTCTTCAATAAAATAAAATCCGGTACCGACTCCAGCATCAAACGTTGTTTCATCACAGGTGTCAGTCCCGTAACAATGGATGACTTGACCAGCGGCTTCAATATCGGCACTAATTACTCCCTTTCATCAGAATTCAATGAAATGATGGGATTCACAGAAAGTGAAGTTCGCGAAATGTTAACTTATTATTCTAATACAGGGCATTTCAACCATACCATCGATGAATTGATAGAAATTATGAAACCGTGGTATGATAATTACTGCTTTGCACAAGAATGTTATGGTCAAACCACTATGTACAATTCTAACATGGTGCTTTATTTCGTCAAAAACTACATCCGATACGGTGAAGTACCGAAGGACATGGTAGAAGACAACATCCGTATCGACTACGAGAAATTGCGTATGCTCATCCGCAAAGATAAAGAGTTTGCGCACGATGCTTCCATCATACAGACCTTAATAAGCCAAGGCTACATCACTGGAGAAGTGAAGAAAGGATTTCCAGCCGCCAGTATTATTGATCCAGACAACTTCATCAGCCTACTCTATTATTTTGGTATGCTTACTATTAATGGTACACATGAAGGAAAGTGCAAACTCACCATTCCTAATCAAGTAGTCCGCGAACAGCTTTACACCTATCTATTGAACACTTACAATGAAGCCAACTTAAGCTTCAGTAATTATGAAAAAAATGAATTATCCAGTTCACTCGCTTATCGAGGTACATGGAAAGCATATTTTGATTATATAGCCGATTGCCTGAAGAGTTATGCCTCCCAGCGTGACAAACAAAAGGGAGAATTTTTCGTGCATGGTTTCACATTAGCCATGACTGCACAAAACCGATTCTACCGTCCCATTTCGGAGGCAGACACACAAGAGGGATATGCCGACATCTTCCTATCTCCATTATTGGATATTTATCCCGACATGAAACACAGCTACATAATCGAGTTGAAATATGCCAAATACAAAGATTCAGAGAATCGTGTGGAAGAATTACGATTGGAAGGTATCGCCCAAACAAACCGTTATGCTGATACTGATACAGTGAAAAATGCAATTGGCACCACACAGTTGCATAAGATTGTAGTAGTGTATAAAGGAATGGAAATGAGAGTATGCGAGGAAGTATAATTCTCTAATTATATCTAAAACACAAACAGGCGGGATTTTTCCCGCCTGTTATTCATTCATAAATATACCTATTTATAAGATAATCAATTACAAGTTTGCTGCCTGTACACCGACCACTCCGGCAATTGCACCAGCAACAGCAATAATCACTTTCAAAATAATACTCCACGTTTTTTTCATAGACATTTTTCTTTTTTATTAAACACTAAATAAACACCCTAACCATCAATCATTAATTGACAATTCATTATGCGGCAGGATCCGGTGCTTCTCCGCTACCGCCACCTTCATTTCCTCCACCTTCTTCTCCACCATCATCCGGTTTTTCAGGATCATTAGGAGAAATAGTCATATTAAGCTTCTTCAGATATTCATCCAAGCTAATCAAATCCAACTTCTCATCTGCACGGGTGGCAGTCTTTGTAACGCGCAGCTCTTTATTCGCCTGAAAAAAGATACGAACACTCTCTACACTTTTGGCATTAATATCCTTCGCCAGTTCAGCACCTTTCGAACGAGCAGTCAACATAAAGACACCCAAACCTTCAATATTCACAGACTTACCTTCCAGCAGCTGCTCCTTCATCTTTTCCACAAAATTTTGGATCACACTCTTGATATCACCGACAGACAACGAAGAACGATCCTGCATTTTCTGTGCAATATATTTCAGATTGACAGACTGACCTAAAGTGATCAGATGCGGATAATATCTCTTGGGAGAATTGGGAACACGCGGATCCGTCGGCCGCGTAATGACTTTGTAAATTACACTCATACTACGTTTTTTTAAAGATTTAAATTCAAATTATTTATTCACGTTTTGTTGATCAACACTGCAAAGGTGAAGCTTTTATTCCGGATAGAAAAGAAAAAAGCTCCGTGTGGAGCTCTTTATATTCATACTAGTATATAACAATTTATTAATCAGCAATATAATTAAACTTTTAGAATTTTCCATTCCCCTATTGTACACTGTTCGCTATCAAAACTGACAGCCACCTTTACTATAGGCAATCCGCACAAAGCAAAACGTTTGGGGTAATTCTTCAGATCAATTTGCTCCATCGCCCTATCCGCACTCTTGTCCAGTTTCAATTCCATCACATACAACGTAGTCTTTGTACGAAGCACCATATCCACCCGTCCACTGGCAGTACGAACCTCCACATCTACATAATAGCCCAACAAACTGAATATAATATAAAACATCTGTTGGTAATGCCCCTCATATTTCGTATTATCACATTGAGGAATGGTAGACAGAAACGTTTGCAAACGACGTAAAGCAGCATCCATATCACCATTACGAATATCACGGGAAAGATAAGCTACCATAGTATTGGTTTCCGGTGTTTTACTAGCAACATAATTAGGAAGAAGACTTTTCATCAAACCTATTCTTACCTCCTTATTAGGAATATCCAATGTATATAAATCTAACTCCTTATCATAATCTTTTATCGTGATATAGCCACTTTGATATAACAATGGAGTAATGCTCACCATCCTTTCTGTAGGTGCATCAAAATCCTCCGCAACCGCAGTTTTTCTCCCTATCTCGGAAGGCGCTACACCAAATTTATCCAGCATCTTTATCAAATAAGTAGGCGTACCACTACCAAACCAATATGAATTAAATTTACCATCTGCAAAAGCGTTAAGCAAACTGAATGGATTATATATATCAGGAGACGGATAAGTGAAATGATAGCCGTCGTAGTTTTCTTTCAGTTTTGCCAATACCTCTTCAGAAGTAACCTCCAGTTTTTGAGCTAATGTGCCTACATCATCTTTCATTTGGGCAAGTATCTCGTTTTCCGTAATACCGCAAATGGCAGCATAAGACTCATTCATGCTAATATTCTTGATATTGTTCAATTCACTAAATATACTAAGTTGGGAGAATTTGGTGATACCGGTCAAAAACACATACCGCAAATAAGGATCACACGCTTTAAGAGGGCTGTAGAAATTGCGCATGATGTTACGCAATACGCCAAGCCTCTCTTCCTCGTGTACTACATCCAGCAGAGGAGCATCGTATTCATCTATCAGCACAACCACTTGTTTCCCTGTCTGCTCGTAAGCGCGCTTGATGAGTCCTTCAAGACGCTGATTTGGATTAACCTCTCCCTCCATCTTTCCGTAAACCTCCTCATAACGGATTAGCTTCATATTCAACTCTTGCAACAGCTGTTCACAGTCTGCATGTTTGGCGGTACTCATATCAAAGTGAAGCACCGGATATTCCACCCAGTCCTCCTCTAGTTTTTCCATAGCCAACCCCTGAAATAACTCTTTCTGACCGGAAAAATAACTATGTAACGTAGAAGTTAGCAATGATTTGCCAAAACGCCGTGGACGGCTCAAGAACATATAGCTAGAAGCCGAATGAGTCATCCGATAAACATATTCCGTTTTATCAATATAAAGGTAATTCCCTTCCCGTATCTTCGAAAAAGTCTGTATCCCAATGGGATATCTTCGTAAATTTTCCATTTCAATTCGATTTTTCACAAAGCTACAAAAAATATTCATCACGCCATTCACTGTTTTACAAAAAAAATATCAACGATCTTCACAGACAGTTGATATAATAGAAACCACATCGGATTTGCACCGACATGAGGGCGTTGATCAGGAATACACCGCTGTATATTTCCTGACCACAAAATGTAGGGTTCTTCATGTGTGTAGCATAAAGTTAGGGACCTACATATTCCATCTCACTTTTGTGTAAAGTATTAAAAGTACTCTATGGCATTATTAACTTAAAATATAGGTTATCAATGGATCTCATCTATGCATCCAGCATCGAAGTTTATTGACCATTATATTGGTTGGATTTACTATTCCTTGTCGTGAGTTTGTTCTCCATATCCATAACCGTAACCGTATCGTTTACCATAACCGTAATACTTGCCATATTTGCCATAACCGTAATAATAACCGTACTTTCTTCTCTTCAGATCCAAACCATTTATTACAGTACACAGCTTAGGTAATTTATTATTTTCAGCAAGCTCATTGATCAAAGTATACTCATTCTTGTGAGTATAATCTGCACGACAAACATAAACAGATAAATCAGCCACACGTCCTATCAGCAATGTATCAGTTACCATACCAACAGGAGCTGTATCCAAAATTACATAATCAAAACTCTTCTTGAGTGTTTCAATTGCTTTATCCAATCCATCACGTGCTAACAATTCGGTCGGGTTAGGAGGAACTGTTCCACCAGGAAGAATATACAAATTCTTGCTAACATCAGAGGGCTGTACCAAATCCATCAAATTCTTTTCCGGATTGGCCAAGTATTGAGTTATACCCACTTCTTTTCTTGGAATATTAAACACCTTATTCAAACCCGGTTTACGAATGTCCAAACCGACAATAATAACCTTTTTACCTAATAAAGAAAGACTGATAGCAAGATTAGCTGAAATGAAAGATTTACCTTCACCACTAACTGTAGAAGTAACTAAAATCACTTTCTTATCATTTTCAAGCATAAATTGAAGATTCGTTCGAATATTACGGAAAGTTTCGCTCATCAGGTTGTTTTGATTCTCAAATACAGCAATAGCCCCCTGCTTTTCATCTGTCAATGGGATATCACCGACAATAGGTATACTAGTAAGTTTTTCTACATCAGAACGTCCCTCAATCTTGAATTTGGTTAAGTCAAGCAAATAAATAACTCCCACCGGAATTCCGACACCTAACACTAAAGCAATCAGGTAAATCATCCTACCTTTAGGAGATACAGGAGCATCATCCGCTATAGCGTCATCTATAATCTTTGCATTATTGGCTGTAGCAGCCAAAGTTATAGCATTTTCCTCACGTTTTTGAAGAAGCATCAGATAAAGTCCAGCCTTTATCTCCTGCTGACGCGCAATACTCACAAACTCACGTTCCTGCCCTGGTGCCTCACTTATGCGACGAGAATAACGGTTCGCCTCACGATCCAAATCTGCCTTTGTGATAAACAATCCACGCAACACCCTATCTAAAGAAACTTGTACATTCTCTTTCATAGCATGAATGCTGGTATCCAGATTTATAATGGTAGGATTATTCTCCGTTGATGTACGCAATAAACGTTTCCTCTCAACAAGCACCTCATTATAACGGTTGATGGCAGCTGCAAGATTCAAATCTTGCAATCCTATATTACTAGGTAGAACCTCATAACCTTCGCTCTGCATATATTTCTGCAGATCCTGCAGCAAATTAATTTGGGTTTGATTCTCCACACGCTTCTTTTCATATTCAGCACTACCGGTCAAAGCAATCTGAGCATCACTAGTCAAATCCGTAATACCTGCCCCACGTTTGAAACTTTCCAGATCTTTTTCTGTACTACCCAGTTCTTTTGAAATTATACCAATACGCTCATTTATAAATTCTGCGGTTTTTTGCGCCACTTCATTTTTATCATTATTCGTATTGATATTATACATCTCCAATAATTTATTGATAAAATCCTTGCCTCGCTGTACATTTGAATTTTTCAATGATATGACAGCTACAGAAGTTGTTTTAGAAGTAGGTTCAATAGTCATATTCTTACAATACCATTTCGCTACAGTCAAAGGCTTACTAATTGTTGCTGTAATATTGCGTGTAATCTTTTCCGAACCTGTAGTTTCTTCCAATGTTCTTTTAGAAGACGATATAGAATCCGGTGTCAGAAAGAAAGCTAGTGTTCCTTTATCGGTAGGAAAAACAGCCGGCAACTTCTCAAAATGTTTCTGATATTCATCATCGTCTATCTTCACATTTACATCCATACTTCCTTGTGATTGCAATGTCATCTCCACAATCATCGGTTTCTCCAACAAATCAGCCTCTTGTGGAGTCAAACTCACTTGTACAGGCGAAGTCTTATATATGTTTCTGGAAGGAAATTCATCCTTATCTGTATAAGAAATATAGAGAGCTAAATCTTCAACCACCTCTTTAGCGATAGTCTTAGAACGGAGAACTTCAATCTCATTATCAATATTCTGTGAAGAAGAGATCATACCATCCAATCCCAGACTCTCCAGCCCGGAAAGCATTCCTGCACTCCCCCCTTTCTTATCATCTTTTATTAAAACCGTAGCGGAAATATTATATACGGGAGTAGATATATGCAAATAGACCCATGCCGCAATCAAACACGCCACAACCGCTCCCACAAACCAAGGCCAGTGAATCAAATATTTAAACAAGAGTTCCTTGACGTCTATATTTTCTTCCTTAGATTCTTGTGCTTCGTTGAAATCTGTTTCTTTCATTGCAAATCATTATTTTAAAATATTTACTAATAGGCTGACAATGGATACCAGGATAGAGGTGGCAGAGAACCAGAGACTGGTACTGTTACCTACATCTGAATTTCGAGCTTTTGCTTTATTAGGAGTTACGTAGATAATATCATTCTGTTGTAACCAATAGTAAGGCGAAAGAATGGTTTCGGCCTTGTTCAAATCCAAGGTCACAATTTGCTGTTTGCCGTTTGCATCCTCACGGATCAACTTCACATTATCACGAAGACCGTATACCGTCATATCACCAGCCATAGCCAATGCCTCCAACAAATTTACCTTCTCATTGGAAATAGTAAAAGTTCCGGGACGGGTAACTTCGCCGATAACCGATATTTTATAATTTACCATACGCACCGTTACAATGGGAGTCTCCTTCATGTAAGGTTTTAGTTTATCTATGATCAACTGTTCCGCTTCCCTTTTCGTTAAACCTCCTAACTTCAATTCTCCTAACACCGGAAAATTTATGTTTCCTTCATTATCTACCAAATAAGGTTGTAATACAGGTTGGGTAGTCACATAAGACGAAGTACTCACAGCTATTCCGGCATTGCTGGCAACTGTCAGATTAAAAGGTATCGCAAGTTCAGGATTAGTACACGATACCACAATAGTCAACAAATCCTTGGGCATGATCTTGGCATCATACAATTTTTCCTGTTGTTCTACTTCGTTCACAACTTCCACATTCTGGAAATAGGGAACCTTTTTATAAGACTGACAGGCAGCCAATAGGAATGGCAACAATAATAGCCACAAATTTCTCTTTTTTAGTCTTCTCATCATAATTCTTAAATTCATAATTAAACGCCCTTTAATTCCTAAGTTTTATTTTTTAATATGCTTCTTTTTCTCCATGTATGGCATTATACACCGTCTTATACATAATATATAAGTCCAATAAAAAAGTCCAATGCTCTATATACCAGATATCACGTTGCACACGTCCCTCCATCTGCCAGAGCTCTTTCGTCTCACCACGAAAGCCCGTCACCTGAGCCCAACCAGTTATTCCAGGTTTAACGAAGTGACGAACCATAAACTTGTTTATCAGATTAGAATATTCCTCCGTATGCTTTAACATGTGAGGACGGGGACCTACAATAGACATATCCCCTTTCAATACATTGATAAATTGAGGCAATTCGTCCACACTCGTCTTTCTCATTATCTCTCCGATACGTGTTTTACGAGGATCATTTTCCGTAGCCTGAAGAGTATCACATTGCGCATTAACCTTCATTGAACGAAACTTGTAACACCAGAATTCACGACCATCCTCACCACTGCGTTTTTGTTTGAAAAAAACAGGACCGGGAGAACTTAACTTGATCGCAATTCCGAAGAATATATAGACGAACGGAAAAACCGTAATAAGAAATAACCCTGAACAAACAACATCAAAAGCACGCTTGATAATACGGTTCTCCAGTGATTCCAATGGCTCACAACGAATGGAAAGTACAGGAACATTCCCCAATAATTCAAAATGCATTCTACGCTTCAAATAATTACGGACATTAGGAACACTAAAAAAACGAACCAAATGGTTTTCACAGTAATTAATGATAGCAACAATCTCCGCACTGCGTACAGAAGGAAGGCTACAATAAAGCTGATTGATCTCTCCCGCATGTTTTTCTAAAAAAAGACTTACTTCATTGGGTTGTCCCAAGTATGGAACATCCTGCGGATATCGGTCCGAAGGAAAATCCTCGAAATAACCCAGTACACGATAACCGGACGTAGGATCATCCGTCATCGCATGATAAAGTTCCTGCATATTCTCATGGCTCCCAACTAATACTACCTTGCGAACATTTCCTCCCTTTTTTCGATAAAGCTCCAAAAAGTGACGGGAAATTAAACGATAGCTGACAATAACAATTATTAAAGCAACATAAAACAGTCCGAAATATCGGGAATGAGAAAAATGAAAATGAAAAACAAGCAATGTACAAACCGAAAAAAAGACAAAAGGAACCATGTTACGTAAGACACGGATCATGATCTGTTCAGGACGCACCACAGGACGATGAAGAATAACACCTGAATGCATGTTACAAAGTAAATAGCATAGAGTGATGAGAGTCATACCCTGAAAGATAGAACCGCAATGGATACACCAGAAACGGGTACCCAGAAACAAATTAAATCCCCATAAAAGCAGGTTCAGCAAAATAAGATCCCCCAAAAGGACCAAAGACTTTAGGACTTTGTTAAAACGTTGAACTTCCTGCATAACAACAAACTTAAATATATAAAAATTAAAACATATTTTTGTATACAGAAACAACCTGTTCTGCTATTCTATCCCAGTTATATTCATCCATTAAATAATGGACAGGACAAAAATCCTGCACTAAATTCTTTTGTAGTTTTTCTTGTAGTTGCTTCTCATTCCCCGTCTGAAAATAGCAATCAAAAGCTAGCCCTACTTCCAGGTTTGCAGGGATATCACTCACAATCACAGGAAGATCATAGCTCATCGCCTCTAATAAAGCAATAGGTAAACCCTCATGAGAAGACGGCAACACAAAACAACGGGCATGAGTTAGCAGTTCATGCAACTTAGCACCTTTAATAAAACCAGTCAGAATTACCCCATTCTCTTTTGCCAAAGACTTCAGTTTCTTTGAATAATCATCCTCAAAATCTGTATCACCTGCAAGCACCAGTTTATAGCTCTGTTGTTTCAGAGCTTCAAAAGCACGAATCAACTGATGAAAGTTCTTTTCTGGAACAAAACGTCCCATGGCAAACACATACTTCTGCGGTTCTATCCCCAGTTCCGCCAAATAATCTGTATCCTTCACCTTGTCCGATGTCGGCACTCCATTGTATATCAGATGACAATTCTTTCGGTTATACTTACGTACTAAAATATCATTGATAACCTCCGAAATAACGATTACCTCATTGGCAAACATACATCCCATGCGTTCACCCGTTTTCAACATAAATTTGGCAGCCTTCCCCCATTTGTCCCGGTCATAGTCTGGACCATGATGTGTGAATACAACTTTCATACCCAGCAAACGTGCCAAAGGAGTCAATAACGCTGGACCGATAGCATGAATATGTACAATATCCGCATGTAGACTTTTAGCTTTCATAATTGCTTTAAATGTATGGATGATAGCTTCGAATGACTTCTTTTTGGGAGTCTCTATATCTACTAGCTCCACACCTTTATATCTTGTAAGCGAATCATGAACGTAACTTTTACGGCGAATAATAGTTATATCAATGCCTTTTTGTGCAATACGAGGAAAAAGTTCCTCACAGTGTGTTTCGACACCACCAAGAATATTAGGGATTCCACGAGTACCGGTTACTACGATTTTCATTTATAATTCTTTTTGCAGATTACAAACCAAAAAGTATTCTTGTTATCTTATATTTTTTTAAGACCCATCGATGAAGTATCATCGGAATTATTACTCCCATCAGTACAACAGTAATAGATTCGAATACAAACACATACCATAAACCACTATTAAAAGGAATCCTATGAAGCATGGCTTTGGTGATTCCTCAAAGGTCGTATGAAAAAGATAGATGATATAAGAAGATGCTGACACCAACATCAACCAACTATTCTTATTCACCTCACCCCATCTTTTACTAATACTTTTTGAAGCTTCAATGATAAACCATATTCCAATGAAAGGAAGTACAATGTTTATATTTTTATCCATATTCAGAAAGTATATAACTTCCATTGATATAAAAAGCAGTACAGCACACACCAACTTACTCCATTTAAAATTTACGATAAAGTAATATAACCACCGATTTTCAAAAGCAAATATACCGAACATGAAGTACACCAACATTCCTCTAAATTGCTCCAAACAAAATAGCGATGTTACCTCTAAAGGAATGAAATGTAATAAAACACTCACTAAGAAGAGTACATCACGGCTCGTCTTTGTTTTGAAGAAAGGAAGAATAACAAACATCCACCACAAAGCCCAAATAAACCAAAGGAAATAGCCTGCTACCGGCAAATACAATATTTCAAAAAAAGATAAAAGGGTTACAGGGTGCTCTACAAGCATAAAATCTTGTGTAAGTAGTTTTATGGTGATTACTATTACTGACGTTGTGAAATAAGGTATCATCAGTCTCTTCACTTTCTTCATTAAAAAAGAACCATAACTTATATCTTTTTTAGTAGCAATGTAGACATATCCACTGACAAACATAAAAAGTGGCATGTGAAATGTATAAATCACCTTATTGAGCATCACATACCACATTGGCGAATTATCAGGCATATAATGTCCGACAACAACCAATATAATACAGATTGCTTTCGCTATATCAAGAAATATTATTCTATTCATTTTTTTAGAACTTATTTCTTAAATCCCCCTGACAAGGATCTTGTCCCACATTATACCAACATTTGTCCAGACACGCAGGCTTACCTTGTATACTCAAGAATTTATTCTTCAATGCCCATTTCAACGGATGCTTAATATATTTATGCATCACCGGAGAAGCAGTACCCACCATCCAGCAGTTTTTCGGACATTTACGTACCATATCACGCACCTGCTGTGCTTGTTCACTTTCCCAAATAGTCATAAAGTTCGGAGTCTCACGGATATTACCCATTTTCTTCATCCAGTATTTTTCTTCCAAACCATTACATGGATACACATCGCCATAAGGCTCAATAAAAAAATTGGCAGAACCGGCTTCGCAAGGCAGCATACGGCGACCTCCTTCTATATAATTGATTAGTCCCATATTGAAGAAAGCACGGAACCAGCTTTTCGGATGATTCTCTTTCAATTGCCATTCTATCAGCTGTTCAAAATTTTTACAAACTTCGTCTTTATTCGTTATCACATTATCATCTTTATGAAAATAATACGAATTATGAAAAGCGGCTGTAGCAAACTCCATTCCCAATGACTTACTCAATTGATAAAGCGAAAGCATGTCTTTTGAGTTATTATTGGATACTGTACATCCAAAACCGATGTCTTTCAGTCCCATACCTTTCAGCGTCAATAACGTACGCAACCCTTTATCAAAGCCACCCGCATGACCACGCAACTCATCATTCTTGCAACTTAATCCCTCGATAGAAATACGAATACCGATATTAGGGAATTTCTTAGCCAATGCTACCACACGGTCTTCAAACCATCCGGAAGTGGAAATCACAATACGATCCGTATGTTTATAGCATTCTTCAACAATCTTATCCAAATCCTCACGAATGAAAGGCTCGCCACCTGTCAGATTTATAAATTTCAGCTTCGGAAGTGTACGTAACTCCTCTGGCTGTATTTCTTTACTCTTTTCTGTGGGATACTGCCACACATTACACATCTTGCAACGCATCGGGCAACGATACGTCAGAATAATGCTCGCGTCCGTAGGACACGGGATATTATTTGTAGTCATAATATAATAAGATTTTAAATATATACGAAAGAAATATGTTTCCTCATCACTTGGTGTAAATCTTCATCAGCTGTTTATAGTAAGTATCAGCAGAGTATCTTTCTTGTGATTTTTTGGCCAATGATTCGTAATCAAACGTATATGTGAACATCATCTCAATTTTCTTTTTTAAGTCCACTATATCTTTTGATTTGAACAACATTCCACTTTTTCCCTCTTCTACCAATTCGGGAATACCTCCAATGCACGCTCCCAAAACTGGAGTTCCTAAACATTGTGCTTCAATCACTGAAAGTGGATTATTTTCGTTACATTCCGATGAAATAACACTAAAACGAGCGCATCCTAATAGTTCTTTTATTTCCGGCCATTGTTTATAGCCTACAAGTTCGATATTTGTTCCTTTGCACAGTATTTTCAACTCTTCCATCAGGGGGCCTTCACCAATAATTTTCAATTTATATGGCAACTGACGAGCTGCTTTTACCAATGTAACCACCCCTTTTTCATTAGATAGACGACCTATAAAACAATAATAATCCAACTTATTATACTCTTGCTTCCTTGTTTTTTCTATATCTATAAAATTACAGAGTGTACACATTTTTGTTTTATCAAAGCCTCCTTGTATCATCTTATTCGCTATAAATAAACTTGGGCAAATAAATATATCTGTACATTTCTCCAAACGCTCACGATTCCATGATACTGCTTCCTTATAAGCTAAGAAACTAGCAACAATAGAGTTCTTCATACATTTATACTCAAGCACCTTACGTTTATCCATAAAACATTCTTCACAGGCTATTTTTCCATTACGAAGACAATCATAACGAGGACAAAGAAGCTTCAAATCATGTAGAGTCCATACAACTTTAATTCCTCTTTCATGTGCTAGTTCAGCAATTATGGGAGAAAGTTGCGTATGAATATTATTCAAATGTACTACGTCAGGTTTGAATTCATCTAATAATGCACAGAAATTTCTTTTTACTTCATTTGTTCCCAATGGACGCAGAAAAGCTTCCAACATTCCTAATCCGGGTTTAAACTTCACTTCACTCGGAAAATATTTTCTCCATGGAGTTTCCAAATTATCAGGATAATCCATTGCAAATATCGCTACCTCATGTCCATACTCTCGTAGCAATAACTCCAGGTTAAGCATATAGATACAATCACCGCCACGACGGTAATAAAACTTGTTTGCCAATAATATTTTCATAAGAAATAATTGAGTATTTTTCTAATCATACAATTTAGTTATCTAAACCTCTCCCATTCTTTACTTTCAAAATTGTACCTTTTAAGCACTTTTGCAGGACTACCTGCTGCTACACAATAATCCGGTATATCCTTGGTCACTACAGAGTTTGCCCCTATTACGCATTGCTTGCCAATATGGACATTGCCCACTACGACTACATTTGTTCCAAGCCAAGTGCCATCATCTATCAGTACACGATCATCCTTACCAGCCCTACATCCTTGTTTATAAATATAAACATCTGGATTTCTATATTCATGATTATGGTCTGCTATAAATACATGAGGACCGGTTAGCACTCCTTTTCCTATTATCACAATGTTATGTGCTGATATTGTGGAATGATTGCCTATCTCTGTGTGGTCTCCTATAGACAAAAGAGCATTCCGACTTATATAAACATCCGACGAAGGCCGGAACTTTACATTATCTCCCAATTTAAAATTCCCCTTATTGATTATATTTAAATTAATCCCAAGATAACAGCAATCTCCACACTCGATGTGATTAAATCTGCATTTAAGCCATCCAATCAGATACTTGACTAATAATTTGATTCGCATAAGTCCACGATTTTTTGAATGCCAGAATCAAAATTATCTCTTCCACAAACATCTTTTAGAAACTTGTGGAGCTTGAGTGCCTTATCATTACGTTCTTTCTCATTCAATAAATAATAACGAATAGCACCTTTCCATTGCTTCACATCACGTTCCAAAGCACACCCCCGATCAGAAGTAATATATGCTCTCGTTGTGGCGGTTGAGGTGGTAATAACAAATCTCTTACTTCCCGCTGCTTGAAACAACACCAATAATCCTGCCGGAGCTTCGGTTGTCAGTGGCATTGCTACTATGGCGGAATTAGCCATCTCTTGTAGAAACTGATTAAAGGGCAGATTACATTTCACCTTAATGTTCTCTGTTATATATTCTTTATACATATGATAGTCTAAGCTATTCATTACAAATAAAAATTTCACATCAGACATTTGTTTTGCCACTTCTAGCATAAAAGACCAATCTCTTGAATTTCCTCCACCTACAAATATATCATGATTCAACGATTCACATTTTCTTTCCCATTTTTCATGATAAGGGTCATGAATTACAGTATAATTAAAATCAAGACACAACCACTCTTTCAACAATTCTCCATAATGAGAAGAAGTTACACTGGCATGGAAATATTTCGACATTAAAGCTTTGCGATACATTTTCGACACAATGCGATTTTGTATAGTATCTTTCTTTTTTAAAAGAATATTGAGACAACCAATATTTCTACGCTGGAAAGTCAAAAGACACATCCAATAAAGTAATACAGCTTGAAAATCATACCAACAAAACACTGTTTCCCCCTTTCGGGAACAACATAGAGCTCGAAAACAGCCTATCGTCCAACCCACGATACGTTTCTTAGTACGAGGCGATTCAATATAGTGCACCTCTTGTCGCAAATTTCGGGGCTTAAACTCACTATCCACATTAGAAAAGCCATGTAATATGTGTATCATCTTACTATCCTTATTTTAAAACATTACGCAAAAAGTCAATTGACCGTTCTCTATAAATAGCCAATATACTGTCTACCCTCTCATAATCAATCGGACGCTGAAGCACCTCCATGTTCTTTTCCAACTCCTCCTGTGAAGTAAACACATGATTTTCTAGTCCTACTAAATCAAGCAAATCAAGCAGACGGCTCGATAATCCATTCGCTATAGGAATCACAGCAAACTGACGATGATAAAGCAAGCTAAACACTAATCCATGGAAGGAATCTGTCACTACAACCTCCGCTCCACCAATCTGCTCTATCCATCCTTTTATAGCAGGAGGATAACAATATTCAAACCCTCTCAAAGGATATCCATTAAATATCATACGAGCCGGTATACCCATCTTGTATGAAAGATAACGTGCCATATCAAGCTGACAATCATTACGATTCAAGAGATAACAGACAATGCGATGATTGGGAGTAATAGATGAAGTAATTTCCACATAAGAAGAATGTAACATTGTAGGATCAAGCACTAAGCTACTATCAAGGCTAAATTGCTGCTTTAATATATTTTGGCCCGTAACTTCTCTCACAGATATGCCCGAAAAACGATGAAGAAGTTTATCTATAGTAGGCAGTAGCTCTTTATGGCTCTCCGGCCACATATTCACCCCAAAGCTCGAAGCAAACGACACTCTGCGAACCTGCTCCCCTCCAAAATCAAGAAAATAGGCTAAACATTGTTCACGACTAATTAAAGGATTCCATGTTTGGTCACTTCCTACCAATAAACAATCATAATCCAACTTTGCCTTTTTAAGCTCCTCCACTGTCTTATAATGCCGTGTAAGCGATGGGTAAAACTTTTTGCAAAACCTATAAAATTTAATAAAGCGAGGAATAAAAATCAATTGTCTCAACTTTATAGGTTCTGGCTGCCTAAGGTCTATCAACTCTACTTCATGTCCCAATTCCTTAAGAAGCCGACATGTGGCATAAGTTTGCAACACTGCTCCACAATTATACGACTTATGATATGTTAATAATCCGATTTTCATTGCTTATGTCCTATTCTATCTATAATATTTACTACTATTCCGTAAACTTTCCGAATCACTTTCAACAGTATCCATGGACTTTTATTTGAAAATGTATTTGCATATATTTTTGAAAATGTGCTGTCACTTAATTGTGAAGAAAGGAAAGCCAACAACTTTCGTTCTAAAAAATATTGCTGAATCGAATGTCCTGTTACCAATCTATGATTATGAGATATGGCTAAGTTCATATCAGCCTTATCATAAAATAAAGAATCTCTTAATGACGAAAGGAACTGCCTCGCTTTATCAGTATGAGCTATAATCAACGATATACCATCAAAATGTTCTTCATCATATTTAACACATCCCCAATAATCCCCTATGGTAAAGTCTGATTTGCGATTTTTTCCAACGAAAGGACAGTCATAACAAGAATACCTATTCGTTAATTCGAGACTAAACCCAGTAGTAATTAAATTATTTTTATTTGCATAATCATAAATTTTACCATTTTCATCTTCGACTTTCAAATTATAACGAAATCCTCTAGGTTTCCATCCTATTTCCTTTGTACGAAATGACAAAACACGCCTCACTTTATACGGTGCCTGACTAATAAATTTATCAATTAAAATTCTAGAAGGAATTCCACCACAAATTAAATCCACCGTAACCAGATTCCCTTTATAGGTTCTATCTTTCAAAAAAGATAATAGTCCAGCAATTTGACAACCTGTGCCCGAGAAAAGAACCATTCGACCTTCCTTCAAATATTTCAAAGCAAGTTTATAATTTCCAGATGCATTGCTATGTGTATATTTTGATCCCTGCAAACAACTCAATTCTTCCTTAGTCTCAATCGCCTGATGATGAACGTAACAAGGTTCTTCTATTTTTGCTCCAAACACAACACCCCCTTGTTCTATTACAGAAGATGCCATTGCATAAAAAGCACCACCTGAAGCACTAGTCTTTCGATGTGTTCTATTTTTTGCCCAAGCTGCATAGAAATCAGAATATTCACTTTGCTGATATTCGAAATTCGAGACGACCGGACAGATTTGTTCACACATGCCACAACCAACACATTTACTTTTATCTATCTCTACATACCGATGCCCATCATAATGTTCAACTATATTTATAGCATTTTTATTGCACACATCTATACAAGCAAAACAGCCTGTACATTGTTTATCTATAGCAAGTCGAGGTACAAAACTCATAAATTTACAATTTAGAAAAGAAGTCTTTATATTTCGCAACAATACTGGTTAGTGAAAGCTCCTTTTCTACAAAATTCTTTTGATTAACAGAAAATTCTTTTAAAAGCACATCCCTGTTTTCTATACACCACTGCATTTTATCCGCTAAATCACCTGCATTTCCAGATTGGAATGCTAATCCCGTCACTCCATCTTCTACAAACTCTTTAAATTGAGGAATGTCAGAGACCAATGTAACGACATTATATCTAAATGCTACCGTTATAGCCCCACTTTGGGCTATATCTTGATAAGGCATAACAAAAACATGACTATCTGCAAACATATTAGCTACATCCTCGTTAGGAATTCGTCTAATCATTAGTTCAAACACATCTGGACACTTTATAAACGATGCATAGTTTTGTTCCCAATTACAATTACAGCTACCAGCAATCCTTACTTTGAAGTTTTCAATACCTCTATCATGCAAAATATTTGCAGCTTCAATCAATAAATCAACCCGCTTATATGCAACAATATTTCCAAAAAATAAAAATCTAAAAGTCCGTTCTTCCTTTTTATTTACTTCAATAGTAGATTCTCCATAATCCTTTAAAGCCAAATGTGCCATTAGAATATTCTTTCCATGAACTTTCTCTTTGAGAATTACTTCCTGACTTCTTGAGAATACCTGAATATTCTTAAAACTACGAATCCACATATTAGTTAGTTTTTTAGCCCATTTTTCCGAATTAGCTCCTCTTGGAGTAGAAACATTGTGACATGCGATAACGACATTTCTTTTAGGAAGCATTAAACGATACATCATAGTGCCATAAGGATGCATAGCTGCTGAAATATAATACAAATTTGGAAGGAATGCTCTAGCTCTTTTAATGATACGTATTAAATCAATTATATTATGAGGGCTCCTAAATCGATGCGTTAAATAGAAAAAATAAACCAGAACATTAGGATTGTCTTTCAGTACAGATTTTACATATAACTCATAATCGATCTCCTGATTATTTTCCACCACTATTTGCCAGTCAATAAAATAATCTTTGGCTAAAAGATTTATAATTGGCAAATCTACATCAATGAAACAACTTGGAGTTATCCAAGATATTTTTTTCTTATTCATATAAAAAAGGGATATATCGTAAGTATCCAACCCCTATAACAATAATCCTTAGATCCAGTATTCCTGGGGTTTTGGAGCTATAGCTTACATTATTTCTCAAATTCTTCACTACTTGACCGTTATTTTTTAAACCATGCGAAGGTTGAACAACCGCCAACTTTTGACAAAACGTGAAACTCATATTTCTTCTATTTTCATTTAGTCTCAATCAATCTCTATATTTTTTTAATATTGGTAACCAACCAATATATATTCGACAGCCACAAACTCTAATATAGGTATAACGATGATAACCTAAAATCATGGGTTTAACCACCAAATTCCAGAATTCACCTACAGAATTTTTCTTCTTTTTTATCCCTTTATAAGGTGTAAGCCGCAAGTATTTATCAAATTCACACACAAACGGATGTATACATAATCTCTCCCAAGGTTTGGGGCGTGAAGCAAAGTGAATTATTGTAGGGTCGATCACATTCGTTTGTTCTTCTTTTTGATATATCTTCAAAACTCTATCCTGTGATAATTGAAAATTTTTCATAAAAAAATAGTTCATAGTATTCCAAGTGTATGACAACATCTTAGTTTTCTTTCCACATACGACATTCAATACATCTTGATCGTGATTAACGATACTCTCACTATTATTCCTTAGAAATTCAATACTTTTTTCATAAATATGCTCCTCTCGCCATTTCTTAAGGTTAATCAGTAGAACCCCCGCATTAAAATAGCCTTGTTCAACCGGTATATGAAGACGCTTGAAAGCACCATTATTCACAGATAGTTTATCATTGTGATAAACTGCTCCCAGCAGATAATCTTCAATGTCAGTATCATATAACTCAGCTATACTATGACGTACTATAATATCACAATCTAAGTAAATTAACTTTTCTACGGATAAAGGAAGAAGTAACGGTATAAAAAGTCGAAAATAAGTGGCCAGACTTATATGGGATAAGCCTGGAGATGACGGCATAGGAAAATCTCCAAACAATCTAGAGTCTACATATATAATCTGAAGAGAACTACCCATATCCTCAGTCATATTTTTAAGTTTTACCGCATTGTCATTGCTAAGATTATCCGTTAACAAATAAAAACAGGTTCCTATATTATGATCTGCAACAGAAGCTATTGTTGTAGCACAATAAGGTGCAAAATTATTATCACAAGCTAATACAATATCCATGAGTTTTCTTTTCCAAATTTGAATTATAAACATATCTCATAAACAACCCCAACCAAGGAAATAGCACTTCCCATGAGTGGGCAGGTTGTGAGGTCATTACAAATAATATTTCAGCAAAAAGCAATGCTATAGCGATAGAACGATGAATATTCAAATTCCGATAAAAATACAAAGCAACTCTAGCCATAAAAGAAATTACAAGTGTAATATAAATAACTCCATAATCTATCAATAAATAAAATGGATAACCTTCTGCTCCTGCCAACAACGAATTATAACGATTATAAAAAAGTCCATCTTCATTAATTAGGTTCATCGTATAATATATACCATGCCCCACCAAAGGAGCTTCCGCAAAATACATTAAGGCCGTCGCCATTTGATAGTTCCTAAGTTCTACAGAACTACCTCCTGTATTTTCACCACCTGTCAACAAAATATCAAGTACACCTTCAACATATGATTGGACAATTGGTATATCTCTCAAAAAATATATAAATACAACCAGAAAAGGCAATCCCAAACACAAAGACTTTAACATTTGCTTTTTATTAATGAGGAATCCATACACAATTAATGAAAGGAGCAATACAACAAAAGGAGCTCGTGTTCCACAAAAGAATATATTCATCAGTAACAAACCTGTGCCTATCAGTTTTACATAATTTTTTCTCTCAAAATGAAAAAGCAATAATATAAGAGTTACATTAATCAAGCCAAAAATATTAGGAGAAAACTGTGTACCTGTACTTCTAAATCCCCTTTCAGATAAAGCTCTCTCAGAACTCCATAATATTTCACCCGATGCTGAATGAGCAAGAGTAACAAAATTCTCTGTCATAAAATAACTCATATAACCAACAAGTACTACGACAAGAAGAATAATATATATATATTTTTTTATATTCTTCCAGATATTCACATTGGATGGAAGAGATGCAAAACCCAAAAAGAAAAGAAAATAGGTTGACAAGAAATCCTGAATTGCCCAATTTACACCTTTAATGCCTGACCATCCCGTAAAAAGAGGTTGAATAAGCAGAAATACAAACATTAGAAGCAACTCTATTTTAAGAGGAAATCTATTTATAACTGAAGAAAATGTATGATCTTTTAACAGTCTTGCTATAAAAGCAAAAATAAGTACTAATCTTGATCCAGCATAAGACATACGAAAAAGTTCCGCGTTCGGATGTATCAAGTACATACCAAGCATAAACCACATAAAGCAATGCAGATAATTTTTGCTATTATATATCTTATAAACACATAGCAATATTAGTGCAATAGAAAGAACCTTAATTATAAGCATAGAATATCATCTATAAACTTTTTCGAACTTTTTATACAGTTTCCCATTTTCAGATTAATTTTTGTCCAATCTATTTCCATTTCAAAAGATGTAGCATTCAACCGCTCTTGAAGAGCAACTAAATTCAACACATCGGAAATTCGTGAAGAAGTTACATTTTTGATGAACACATAAAAAGGAACATTAAATTTTAATGAAAAAGCCGTCGCATGAAATGAATTCGTTACAACATACCTCGCTGCTTTAATATACCTCACAAATTCTATAGGCCCCGCATTTTCTACAATTTTATCTGCATATTTAATTTTATTACTATCTTCTATGGATAGAATAGACAAATTATGTTTCCGTGCTAATTCTTGTGCACAACTTTTAATAGACTCATCAACTTGCCCTAGATTGTATACTAAAACGTAAGCCGGAACACGTGAATTTCTATCTTGGATTAATATGTCCCAATCCTTTGGAGATAGTAGAAAAACGGGATCAACAACATGTTGGCCTTCTAATATCCCTATATTGGATAATAGCCTTAATCCAGTAGTTTCTCTTACCGATATGGCCGAGAAGCTCTTTAGCCACTCTTTCATTCTTTTTACATCTTGCTCTTCTAAAGTTGATACCCCAAAACTCGCAGCATACGCCACTCTTTTGGTTTCCAAACTACCAAACTGCAAAAAATAAGAAGGATCTCTTCCGTTATTAAATAAAGGATTCCACACTTGATCACTTCCAACAATAAAAACATCAGCCACCCATTGTACATCCTTCAAATCCTTATATTCTACATAATGATCCGTAAGATGCAAATAAGCATGCTTAAACCTGTCAAAAGCCTGCTTCCGCCCTTTCTGCCGTACAATTTTACATAATTGTGGCAAATATTTCCTTATAGCATAAACAATTCTAAAGAATGCATTATCCTTATATTTGTACAAAGGAGACATTTTAGGAATTGACATATATCTATTAAAGTTCGAACTATAAGCTTTATCCATATATGCTGGCAAATAGTCTATAATTTCAACATCGTGTCCCTTTTGTTTCAAATAGGTTTGCAAAGCATACGCTTGCAATGATGCTCCATAATTATAAACGTCATGACATGTTATAATCTTAATATTCATATACTGTTATTTTAAAGTTGGCGCGGTGCATTCAGTTTATTAGAACGCGAACTTGAAAATCTATTAAAAAGATTCACTATTGATTGTTTAGGGTTACCCATCCTTCGAGTCAACTTTTTCAGTTTATTATACAACAACTGTATAGCATACACATCATCGATTGTTGAACTTTCTTTTTTAAGTTCTTTCATCAATATTTTTGTTATCAACGTTCTCTTAGAAGCCTTTTTTATCTGCAATTCCGCTACAACATCAAAAGGTTTTTGTTCTATATGCAAATTAGCCTTTTTGATCCATTCATTTCCTTTTGCAGTAAATGCAATAACAGCACTCACTCCATCCTCATCTTTCTTATAACATGTACCCCAAGCGTCACCGATACGAATATCAGCGGAAGAATGGTCGTATTTATATTTACAATGATCATAACAAGCCTTTCCCAAACAGCCATCACCTAAGAAAAGAGCGTAAAATTTATCACCTTGTGACAATCTAGAATTTACAAATGTTTTTCTGTCCTTTATTAATGAATTATATGGATCACGCCAATTCACCTTTTCGCCATGCTCTTCACCATCTATTCCTATAGCCCAAGAATCATGCCAACCCCACCACTTGTTACGCCAAGAAGCATAAATAACTTTACCTACTACTTTTTCCACATCTTTGATATACTTTTGCCATACAAACATAGAAGGAACACCGTGGCAAAAGAAGTCCATCAGTACAAAATTATCCTCTACTTTAAATCTGCGAATGTATCTTCTGAAAGAACCAATTTGGCAGGGGGTCCCCGTTACCAAATATTTTTCCTTCCGATTAATCCCCTTAAAGCCGTCAACAGTATAACTTTGGATATACTTACTCCCTATGCTTTGGATGAGTTCCTCAAGAGTGGTAGCAATGTAATGCTCTGCACGTGCAACTTCCGCATTATATCGCACTCCGCACACTTTATACCCTTCAGATAACATCACGCGCCCTAATTCAAATCCAGCACCTCCACTGCTACACTTTCGTCGAACCGCATGATCATTACTCCATGCGGCATAACTGTGAATCTCTAAATTTTGAAGACTAATTTCTTCATGTGAATAAGCACACACGTCAAAGCATAAACCACAATCTGTACATTTATTCACATCACTTATCCTAGGCTCATAAAAACCGTTATCGTTTAGCTCTATGCTGATAATATTCTTTGTACAAGAGATAGCACAAACGCCGCAACCATAGCAATTATGTATTTTTGATATGTTCATTGGATATATTTGTCTAAAAACAGACGAGACTTCTCCTGCTCACATTGAAAGATTTTAGAAATTATTTCTTTGCTGGGGATATTTGATGATAACTGCTGATAACTCTCCTCTAAAGATGAACTAAGCAAATGATCACTTAACTCAAAAGTATCTAATAAGTCGGTAATACGTGCCCCCCTCTTATTGGTAGGAGCAATATATGAATAAAAATTGTGAGAACTTAACAAAATAGAAAATACTGTTCCATGAAAAGAATCTGTCAATACTAAATCAGCGTTAGCTATAAGTCCGAGCCATTCGCAAGGACCAGCATCCTTTATCAGAACATAACTTCCTTCTACATTTTTTTTTTGGTCCACAACCACTAACTTTTTTCCACTTTCATGTGCCATACGAATAGCGAACTTAAGCAAGTAAACATCATGCATCAATGGAAAAAGTAAAATGTAAGGCTCTCTATTAGCTGGAACAATTGCCATTTTTTTCCAAAAGTCTCTATCCAACAAAAATGTAGGATCAGAAACCTGAAATACATTCTTCCCTATCAATATTTCATTGAGCATTTTTTGAGCTTGTTTCTCTCTTACAGAAATCGCATTATAGCTCGGCAACCATCTTTTAAAGTCATTCTTCTCTCTATTGGTCAATGAAGAAATCCCGATGCTTGACGCATAAGATATTTTCACAGCATCATTAGGAGCAAAAGTCAAGAAAAAAGGCTCTAAGCAGAATCGCTGAGTTGGATTCCATAATTGATCACTACCTGTTATATAAACATCATACACAGGGGGATCTGCATATATAGCGTCCACACTTTTATATGGTTTTGACATCTTAATTGCAGAATTAAAAACTTTAAATTTCATAAGAGCATCATCATAATACCCCATTGTAAATGCCTTTTTTTTCCCATAAACAATTGTATACAGTAACTTCTTTACCATTATTTTTAGTTGGTTGGCACCACTTTTCTTCTGTAATCGATAGGGTAGATACTTCTTACTTTGAATATAATCAGCATGGGCATTAGGTCTATAAAGATCAATAATTTCCACTTTAGCACCTTGTTGACGAATGTATTCATATAAAGCAAAAGCCTGCAAACTAGCTCCATAATTCGGAGAATTATGAATAGTAATAATACCTATTTTCTTCATCTTTCGATTTTATATATGGATTACTTTTAATAGTTTACGAACAATCCGTTTAGGATAAGATATCATTTTTTTTATTTTTTCATCATGAATATATTGATTTTGAGCCTTCTGAATTGCAATCTCAAAATTTCCTCTAAAGACTTGTATATCCCTCTCGAAATATAGTCTATATTTACTTTTGGTGGAAGGACGGCGTAGTTGTTCATCACCTTGAACAGGCTCATCAACAGGCCTTTCCTCTGCCTTTATTTTTCCAGTAGCTATGAGTGATTCGATAAAGGTTTTGCCTCTATCGGTATTAATTAAAACACTTGATACTTTTTGAGCACTGAAAGTACATGGCGCCATCGTTCCCAATCCTTTATAATCACTCAATGTAACATCTGAAATTCGTTCACTTTTGGCAAACTTACAGTAATAGCAATTTTCTCTATAACTCACCATCCGATGATAACCGAATTGATAAGTATCACCATCCTTTGTCCGCTGCGCATAAAAACGTTTATTATCGGCATTATATAAAGTGAAAGTGTAAGTATAAGTATATAGAGACGGATCACGAAATGACATTCGTTTCGCCACTTCACCATATTTCTTTTCCAACATAGCAATATGTTGCTTTAGGTAGCTGTACGGTGTAGTTCCATGACATACAACATCTATCAACAAAAGATTCTCATTGTCTTTAAAAAGCTTCCGTATAGCAGCTATTTGACAGGGTAAGCCTATAATTACCGCCTTTGTTGCTTCTTTCAGAAGAATACGAAGTTTTGGATAAAGCTCTATTGCACTGCTAAATACGTATTTCGAATTTTTAAAGAGTCCCACATCTTCCATAGAATCTGTCAACTGCATCGATACATAAAAATCATTATTAATGACCGCCCCAGCTGCAAGATAACCGTTCGCAATGGCCATCTTGTATATTTCAGAAGCAATACCTCCAGAGGCACTGGTAGCTCGTTCATTCTCATTACTACTCCATGCTGCATAAGCAGTTAAAGATTTTCGAGAATCCACATTCTCAATTATAGGACAAACTTTTTGGCAACGTTCACATTGTACGCAATTAGACATTTCCAATTCCGGATAAACAATGCCTACTTCATTCTCTTTCATCACAATACAGTTCTTACCACAGACAAAAGCACATGCGCCACATCCCGTACATAGATTTTTAGGGGCGAGTTGAATCATCTTTTTATTTTTTTCTTTACTATAGTCAACAATTGAGACCGTTCAGTAGCATTTAATCCGATGAACCAGATAGTTAAGCCACTTGAGAATAAGGACACGATAGATACCAAGCAAAAAGATAAGAAAGTAGTACCTAATCTAGAAGCTAATAATACTGGAATAATTGCACCCAACAGAGAACAAAGAGTACAACGTCCAAAAACGTCTTTCATATAATCGATAACCGGAAAATCCAAAAGTCTGTTTACAATCCATAATCGAAGAAAAAGACTAATGATAGAAATAACCAGTGATATATAAAACACGGAAACTGCAGAATATCCTAATTCAAGGGCTACATAAGAAATAGGTATATTAAACATTACCAATGTACCAACTACAGATTGATAGAGCTTGATATTTCCAGTTGCGTGCGCCGTGGTCATTAACGGAGTAGCCATTGCGTCCACCGCTGTAATCAAAATAATGAGACGCATAAAAGGTATCACATATTCAGGTATTTGTCCCAACCACAATTTAATAACAAAAGGAGCTTCCACTATAAGTGGCAGCGAAATAAACATGATCAAGAAAAATGAAAATTTTGAGCTACGAAAGACAAGTTTCGTCATATTCTCTATATCGTCTTGTGCATAATACTTTGTAATTTGTGGGCGTACTGCCGTATAAAAATTTGTAAAGAACTGGCTGACAGCAGAATTGATTTGAAAAGCGATGCCCCGTGCCGCATTCACAGAAGGATTAAAAAACAGATTAAGCAAGATATTCAAACCCTGCCCTTTGACTAAACTAGCAATAGAACCAAACATATTCCATCCTGAATAAGACAATAACTGATTAAATAATTCTTTCTCCCAATAAAACGTATATCTAGCCTCTTCGAATGATCGTACCGAATAAATGAAATAAGTTAGAGTAACCATAAACGATGCTATCAAGAGAAAAAGTCCATAATAAAACAGTCGGTCATCCGCAAGAAACTGGATTAATAGGGCTACAGTCAGCTTCAATATAGCTTCATAAATGCTCACATAAGCATAAATTTTCATTCGTTCGTGAGCTATAATCATTGCATTATAAGGATTATATAAAAGGGTTATGACAGCTGAAATAATTGAAAATTGATAAACCCAGTTTGCTGCTTCCATTTTTTCGGAAGGAATCACCAAACATGTGTTAAGAAACCAAAGACCAATGGTCTCAGCTAAAAGAACTAATATGATTGCAAATAATATGTATATACTCATAGATATACTAAATACTTGCTTCAGCCGTATCTTATCATTTTTCCCTAATTCAAAAGTGAGAAAACGTTGAGTAGAAACAGACATTGCTCCATTAAGAATCCCCATCATAGCTACCACACCACCAACCACATTATAAATACCAAAATCTTCAACACCCAATGCCGCCAAAACAACTCTACTTGTATAGAGTGTAATCGCCATCATGAAAAACATACGAAAATACAGAAGAAGTGTATTCTTGGCTATGCGTTTGTTATTAATTGAGGTATCTGACATAAATTTAAAGATGCGCACATATAAAATCACTAACTATTATAAATAGCACATTAACAATGTTCATAAAAATCAAGAGTAGTCTGGCACACTAATTTTATCTTATCATCCCCCTTCACACTATTGCATAGCAAATCTAAAAAATAACTTACAAGATCTTTATTGCAAAAAGTCAAAGTATCACCTACTTTCCTCCCATCATATTTAAAGCTAATTTTAACAGCTTCTAAATATTCGAGAACAACCTCATCAAATTCCCATCTTTTAACTTTGTCAACGTACGGTCGTGCTATTAACTCTAAATTCATATCCATCATCTAAATTTATGCATCTCTTCATAATACCTCTGATAGTCCCCACTTGTCACATTATCCATCCACTCCTGATTATCCAAATACCATCTAACCGTCTTCTCAATACCTTCCTCAAATTGAAGAGAGGGTTCCCAAGCTAATTCTTTCTTCAATTTATTTGAATCAATTGCATAACGCAAATCATGACCCTTACGATCAGTTACATAAGTAATCAATCTCTCCGAAGTCCCTTCTGGATTACCTAACAAACAGTCAACAGTCTTGATGATAACCTTTATCAAATCTATATTCGTCCATTCATTAAAACCACCTATATTATAGGTATCAGCCGTTTTTCCTTTATGGAAAATCAAATCTATTGCTCTAGCGTGATCTACAACATACAACCAATCTCTTACATTTTCCCCTTTACCATACACTGGCAAGGGTTTACCTTGACGAATGTTATTTATAAACAGTGGGATCAGTTTCTCCGGGAATTGATAAGGACCATAATTATTGGAGCAGTTAGTCACAATAGTAGGCATACCATAAGTATCATGGAAAGCTCTCACAAAATGATCACTACCTGCCTTACTTGCAGAATAAGGACTATGAGGCTGATATTTAGTTTCTTCCGTAAAGAATGTACCATCGAATTCCAAAGCACCATAAACCTCATCCGTAGAAATATGATAAAAACGCTTACCTTCGTAACATTCAGGAAGATATTCCCAAGTCAATCGGGCAGCCTGTAATAAAGAAAGGGTTCCGATGACATTAGTATGAGCAAAAGCAAATGGATCCCTGATACTACGGTCTACATGACTTTCAGCAGCCAGATGAATAACTCCATCAATATGATACTGCTTGAAGATTTCTAGCATTTTATCAAAGTCACAGATATCGGCCTTTACAAAGGTATAATTAGGCTGATCTTCGATATCTTTCAGGTTGGCTAGATTACCGGCATAAGTCAGTTTATCCAGATTGATTATATGATATTCAGGATATTTATTGACGAACAAACGAACAACGTGCGATCCGATGAAGCCTGCTCCACCTGTAATCAGTATATTTCGTGTGAAATTCATGTCTATTTTAATAAATCTGATTGTTGTTCTAATTCATGTATACATTTCTGTAGAGAGTCTTTCCAATAAGGAACAGTGATTCCAAAAGTAAATTTTACCTTTGTTTTATCCAGCACAGAAAAATGAGGACGTTTTACCTTACTGGGAAATTCATCACTGTGACAAGGTTGAATATCACACACATTGCCACTCAAATCACAGATTTCTTTCGCAAAGTCATACCATGAACATACGCCTTCATTACTGAAATGGTAGATACCCTCTTTATAGAGTTGATTCTCCTCAATTACTTGATAGATAACAGATGCCAAGTCTCCGGCATAAGTAGGAGTGCCAACCTGATCAAAGACTACTTTCAAGGTACCTTTATCAGCTGTGAGTTGGCGCATCGTTTTTACGAAATTCTTCCCATAAGAGGAATAAAGCCAAGCAGTACGAAAGATCAGATAATGACAGGCGACCTCTTGTATACTATGCTCACCGGCCAATTTCGTTTTACCATATACACCCAAAGGGTTAGTTTCCCAATCTTCCTGACAAGGAAGATTTCTGTCCCCCTGAAAAACATAATCAGTAGAGACATGCACTAAGGTAGCATCAGTTTCTTTAGCTACAACAGCCAGATTCTCCACTGCCTTATGATTCAATAAATCAGCTGTCGCGAAATCATCTTCCGCCTTGTCTACGTTGGTATAGGCAGCACAATTAACGATGACATGAATATGGTTGTCATTGACCATTCTACGGATAGAATCACGACTGGTTATATCCAGTTCTGCCACATCGGTAAAAATATATTGGTTGGAGCTGGTTGATGACACACGGCGCATCTCATTACCAAGCTGACCGTTAGCTCCTGTCACTAGAATATTCATTAAACTTAATACAGATTTTCGTTATAATCAAATAGCCAGCTGGCTTCTTCCAGACATTCGTGATGTTTGTCTTTCTCGGAAAGAATTATTTTATCGGTAGGAATCTTCCAGTCGATTTTCAATGCGGGATCATCCCAAGCTAAAGCACCTTCGCATTGGGGAGCATAGAAGTTGTCACATTTATACTGAAAGATAACCTCTTCCGTCAGAACAACAAAACCATGGGCAAATCCACGGGGAATAAAGAACTGGCGGTGGTTTTCTTCAGTCAACTCCACTGACACATGCGCTCCAAATGTTGGTGAGCCTTTACGAATATCAACAGCCACATCAAGGACAGAACCTTTAATGACACGTACCAACTTACTCTGGGCATATGGTGGCTTCTGAAAATGAAGACCACGTAAAACACCATAGCTGGATTTGCTTTCATTATCCTGGACAAAATCTACTTTACGGACTTTTTCTGCAAATTCACGTTGAGAGAAGGATTCGAAAAAGTAACCACGGTCATCTTTAAAAAGGCGGGGTTCAATGATAACAACGCCTTCTATAGCAGTTTTGATTATTTCCACTGTAATTAGTATTTGTTATTTATTTAAATTGCCGGAAAAGATGTGGTATTATTCCAGTCCCAGTTCATTTATTACTTTTAAAAGGTACTGGCCATATTGGTTCTTTAACATGGGCTTGGCCAGTTCACGCATTTTATCAGCTGTTATCCAGCCATGACGCAAGGCAATACCTTCAAGGCAGGCCACTTTCAATCCTTGACGTTTTTCAATCACTTCAATAAAAGTGCTGGCTTCGGAAAGAGAATCGTGTGTACCAGTATCAAGCCAGGCAAAACCACGACCTAATAGTTGAACTTTTAATTGTTGGTTATCAAGAAAATTCTGATTGACAGTCGTTATTTCTAATTCCCCACGGGGGGAAGGCTTTATATGTTTAGCTACATCCACCACTTTATTGGGGTAGAAATAGAGTCCCACTACAGCATAGTTGGATTTTGGTTTTTCTGGTTTTTCTTCAATACTCAAAACATTTCCATCCTTATCAAAATCAGCAACTCCATAACGTTCGGGATCAGCAACCCAATAACCGAATACGGTTGCTTTCTGCTCCTCCTCGACTGTACGAACAGCTTCCTGTAACATACGGGTAAAACTTTGACCATAGAAAATATTATCACCTAATACTAGGCAGACGGAATCATTCCCGATAAAGTCTTCACCGATAATAAAGGCTTGTGCCAAACCATCCGGAGAAGGTTGTTCGGCATATTCAAACCGCACTCCGTAGTCGGAGCCATCACCTAAGAGACGCTCGAAGCCCAGAAGATCATAAGGAGTGGAAATAATCAGGATCTCACGGATTCCAGCCAACATAAGGACTGAAATCGGATAATAAATCATAGGCTTGTCAAAGACAGGAAGCAACTGCTTACTCACTCCTTTGGTAATAGGATACAAACGAGTGCCTGAACCACCAGCTAAAACTATTCCTTTCATAAAAGCTTATTTCAATTTTAGAAAATAAGTAAGTTGTTTTGAGATAGACACAAAGTAGCTTTTATTCTGTGTTTATTTAAACGGCTCCACATACCCAACCGGCATATCCGCACAAGCACACCCCAGCATATTCAATCGGACAGCAATCTTACTTCTGCCATCTATCATGACAAGTTCTCCTACAAGCCCTGTCAAGGGACCTTTAATGACACGCACTTTCTCACCACGTGCCAAAGGAGCACTATTCATACAGATTGCCTCTTCGGAATAGTCGAGCATAAAACGGAAACGGGCCATTTGTTCATCAGGAATGATAGTCGGACTGCTCTCACCGCGCATTACCATATACCGACTAACTGTAGAAAAGGAAAGAACCTCTTTACGTTCTTTGGGGTCAGCGTGTACAAAAACCATCATCGGAAGCAACACGGTTTCAACCACTTTTCGGCGGTCGCTCCATTGATGTACTTCTTGCTGGACTGGTACAAAATTTTCAATCCCCATTTTATCTAAACGCTCGGCTACTTTCTTTTCATGATGCATACGGACCAGAGCGACATACCAGCGTTTAGAGTGTGCTACGCCTTCCCCTGTCCCAATTTTAGGCCCAGCACTTAAAGTTTCTTTCGTTAGAATCATACTTTTTTACCCCTTATGTTTCCGTTACTTCTTAGGTAACGGATAATTATTCGGTGCAAAGATATGCAAAAATATAAATAGTAAACAAATAAAATCTTCTTTTTTTCTGATTTGTTGAAATATGTAACAAAAATATATCAGGACATGATGATTCTGTTTGATCATGCCTGACATTCCTGTACTCTGTTTCCAAAGATGCTTTTCCCTTCGCGTAGGTTAGAAAAACATCTTTGTAGGCAGTTCCTGTCCATGTTTTTCTGCTTTCATCTGTTTTTCTGTGAATGAGTACCTTATCCGTTACCTAAGAAGTAACAGACACATTTCGCCCTTGATTTCTAATACTTTATCGTTTATTATCTACCTAAACGAAAGTTCCTAATGTAAGATAAATTCCCTTTATTTACCTCTGTACGTTCTCTTAGCTCAAACCCCTTCAAATAGATTTGCGTGGTTTTTATAGATTTATGTCCCAATGATTCACTAATCATTTCAATTGGAACTCCACGATACTTGGCTGTCGTTGCCCAAGAATGGCGGAGCGTGTAAGAAGAGACGGGAGAATTCAACCGCAGAGCTCTCGCCAAATCTTTCAAACGATTATTAAATCTCCGAAGAGCAGACTGATATTCACGGTATGCCCTTTCATCCCTCCGTTTCTTGTTACTGCAAAGTATATCAAACAGATAGTCAGGACAATCGGGAATGGGTTCCTTATTACTCCGGAGCTGATTAATCATTCCCTTGGCGGTGTCCAATATTTCGACGCTCATAGGAGTTTTCGTTTTGATTCGATTATAACGTAATACACTCTGATCTAAAGCTGATTTTTCCAAATGCGCTAAATCAGCGAATGACATTCCACAAAACTGGAACATTAAGGCGGCAATTGTTTGGGTACGACGTAAACGCTCCGATTTAGGATCTTCATACAAAAGTTTGTGCAACTCACCGGCAGGCAAAGCTTTCTTCTGCCGGACATCCACGCCTGTATAGACATCATGGAATAATCGGGGAACATAAGGAGCACTCCCCGCTTCTACTCCCCGATTGTAAATACTACGAAGCATACGCATATACGTAGAAATCGTATTAGGCTTCAAACCACACTCATAAAGATACTGGCCATAACGTCGTAAACGTTCTTTGGTGACCTGTCTGAACGACATATTCAACGTACCACAAAACTTACTGAAGGAATAAAGGGCATTCTTATAGACATGAGCCGTAGAATAGCGCCCCTCCTTTCGTAAACGATTGATGTAGTTCTCCCCACATCGACTAAATCCATTTTTATTCATCATTTGCATCACTAGTTATTTTATATATATATACTATTTGGCGAGCGACAAAAGAACAAATCTTTTTGCAGGTTCAATTTCACTTTCCAGATATTATTTCCTAATTAACATTCATTAATATTGCAAAAATTAACTAATTATGAGCAGTAAAAAATCTAAAAAAGGCAGTAAAAGCGACAAAGCAAAAAGAAATGTTCAAACAATGGAAAAAGCCCCTGAAAGGCATTCAAAGGAAGAAATCATCAGTGAAGAAGAGCTGGAAAACAGAATAGCAATCAGTGGAGATATCCGTCTTTATCTCACCATGCATTTGAGAATCTTTATCGATGGATATTTCCACCATCCTAAGAAAAAAAAGCTGATAAATCTAGCCCAATATATCTATGACCAAAAAGTATTATACATTCACAAGCATGGCGGATATAAGTTGATGGAACTTAGCAGTATACATGCTGAATTGGCAGCGTTGAAAAAGTCTGTCGAAGAAGAATATATGAAAGAGAAAAAGGAAAAAAGAGAACAGGCTGAAAAGCTTAAAAGCAAGTACTAAGAAAAAAATAATGGGACAGTTGAAATATATGGCTTACCTTCGCCGCCGTTTTCAACCGGTTGGAAAACAACAAGAATTTCTCTCAAAAAATAGTGACGGTATGCTGTTGTCATAGCGTCACTATAATGAAAGGATAGTAACGCTATGACAACAGCATACCGTCACTATCCGACAGGGGATATTTACGTTTAAATAAAAACTTAATTTTTCAATCAAAAAACAAAAGAAAATGAGACAAAAAATCAAGAAAGACAAGTTGGAAGCTTGCAAATTGGTATGGAAAAAACGTATTACTGCCGAAAAGGGGATTTCGGATAAATGTGCGGAGAGAATTGTACAAGAGTGCATTAAACTAATAGAACGCATGTTGTATGGAAATGCAATGATAGCTTTTCACAAACAGGATGGTACGTTCTGCCTGGAAAGGGGAACACTGGTAGGATATGAAAAATTCTTTCATAGAGAATTCAATATCACAGCAAAACAAGAGTCTATTGTCTATTGGAGTGAAGAACAAAAAGGATGGAGAAGATTCATGATCGGAAACCTGATGGAGTGGAAAGCGATTGTATAATTTATAATGAAAAATATTGAACTATGAATATGATTAATAAAGGGATACCTTACTTCCCGACACCGGCAAACTTTTTTGACGAAGAGGTTATGGAGTTATTAGAAGCTAAATTTGGAGTGTTAGCTTCTTACATGGTCATGAGATTGCTTTGCAAAATCTATAAAGAGGGATATTACATTTCTTGGGGAAAAGAGCAAAACCTGATTTTCGTCCGCAAAGTAGGCGGCGGGATTAAAGAGGATATGATGGAAAAAATTGTCGATCTGTTATTGGAAAAAGGATTTTTCCATAAGGAAACATACGAGAAACACGGTATACTCACTTCGGAACAGATTCAAGGAGTGTGGTTTGAAGCTACGACACGAAGAAAAATAGATTTCTCACAACTACCTTATTTATTAGAGGCCAAACAGAGAAAAAGGATACACAAGGATGAGTTGAACAAGGAAAATGCTAACATTTTTCCAACTCAAGAGGAGGTGAGTTCTGAAAATGCAGACATTTCTCGACAAACTAAACCAAAGGAAACTAAACTAAATACTGAAGAAGAAGAAATAAGCAATGCTTCGTTTGAAATTCCGGAGTACGCTTACAATCAGGCTACACACAACATAAACGGGCTGATAGAAAGTCTGGAACACCACAAAGTGACTAATTCGGAAGAGAAGCAGGCAATTCTCCGGCTATCGGATTATGGCAAGAAAGGCACCCTGGTGTGGAGACTACTCTCCAATACGACCTGGAGCAAAATAGGAGCACCGGGAAAATACATCATTGCGGCGTTAGCTAGCGGACGGAAATAAACCGACTGATAAAAAGCTGATAAAAAAGGTACGAAAAATCTGTGCTTTTCACAAATTCTTCGTACCTTTACGCTCCGGTAAAACAAGTTCTATCCACATAAAAGATAACAAAATGGAAAACAGAAGTTTAGTAACCATTGCCGAACATTCTAAAGAAAAAATCCTCTACATGCTCGAAATGGCGAAGCAGTTTGAAATGAACCCCAATCGCCGGTTATTACAAGGAAAGGTAGTAGCAACCCTGTTCTTCGAACCTTCCACCCGTACCCGCTTGAGTTTTGAAACAGCTGCCAACCGTCTGGGTGCACGAGTAATCGGATTTTCGGACCCCAAGGCTACCAGCTCTTCCAAAGGGGAAACACTTAAAGACACGATCATGATGGTGAGCAACTATGCAGATATTATCGTCATGCGACACTATCTCGAAGGAGCTGCACGGTATGCAAGCGAAGTGGCACCGGTGCCTATTGTCAACGCTGGTGACGGAGCCAACCAACACCCGTCACAGACGATGCTCGATCTTTACTCTATCTACAAGACGCAAGGAACGCTGGAAAATCTGAATATTTTCCTGGTGGGTGACTTGAAATACGGCCGCACCGTACATTCATTGCTGATGGCTATGCGCCACTTCAATCCGACTTTCCACTTCATCGCTCCCGAGGAATTGAAAATGCCGGAAGAATACAAACTTTACTGTAAAACGCACCAAATAAAATACGTTGAACATACGGACTTTTCCGAAGAGGTTATCGCTGACGCCGATATTCTGTATATGACCCGTGTACAACGCGAACGTTTCACTGATCTGATGGAATATGAACGGGTGAAGAATGTATATATTCTACGTAACAAAATGTTGGAGAATACACGTCCGAACCTGCGTATCCTGCACCCGCTTCCCCGTGTCAACGAAATTGCTTACGATGTGGATGACAACCCGAAAGCATATTATTTCCAACAGGCGCAAAACGGTCTGTATGCCCGCGAAGCAATTCTTTGCGATGTATTAGGTATCACATTAGATGACGTTAAAAACGATATTTTATTATGAGCGAAAATAAACAAGCATTGCAAGTAGCTGCCCTGAAAAACGGGACAGTGATTGACCATATCCCATCTGAAAAGCTCTTCACCGTAGTGCAACTGCTCGGTGTGGAACAAATGACAAGCAATATCACAATCGGATTCAACCTCGACAGCAAGAAACTGGGCAAAAAAGGAATCATCAAAATCGCAGATAAATTCTTTTGTGACGAAGAGATCAACCGTATTTCGGTAGTGGCACCGCACGTCAAGCTGAACATTATCCGCGATTACGAGGTAGTGGAAAAGAAAGAGGTAAAAATGCCGGATACACTTCATGGCATCGTGAAATGTGCCAATCCGAAATGTATCACCAACAATGAACCGATGAACACCATCTTTCATGTGATAGATAAGGATAATTGCATCGTGAAATGCCATTATTGCGAGAAAGAGCAGAAACGTGAAGAGATTACGATCATTTAAATTAGACAATCATTTAAATGATCGTCTAATCGTAAATTTAAAATATGAAACAGGACTGGAAACCAGGAACGATGATTTATCCGCTGCCGGCTGTACTGGTCAGTTGCGGAAAGGAAGAAAGCGAATATAATATTATCACTGTAGCATGGACGGGTACGATTTGCACGAACCCGCCTATGTGTTATATATCCGTACGTCCGGAACGCCATTCTTATGATATTATCAAAAAGAACATGGAGTTTGTCATCAACCTGACAACCAAAGACATGGCTTTTGCCACCGACTGGTGCGGAGTTCGTTCGGGACGTGATTATCATAAATTCGAAGAGATGAAACTGACACCCGGACAGTGTACGGTGGTCAGCGCACCGCTGATTGAGGAATCACCTCTTTGCATTGAATGTCGTGTAAAAGAAATCATCTCTCTTGGTTCACACGATATGTTTATTGCCAATGTGGTAAATGTGCGTGCCGACGACCGGAACCTGAACCCCGAAACCGGAAAGCTGGAACTGGCAGAAGCCAATCCGCTGGTATATGTGCACGGAGGATATTACAATTTAGGAGAGAAAATAGGTAAGTTCGGTTGGAGTGTAGAAAAGAAAAAATCATAAAAGGAACGACACTGTCATGGATATGCTGCGTAAATACATTCTTCTCGGTTTAATAGTTGTAGCCGGCAGCCCGGTTGCCGGCCAGAATTATAACGCAGACAGAGTAGACCGTCCCAACACAAAAAAAATAAATGTCGGTATCAAGGCGGGGTTCAACTCTTCCATGTTTATGGTATCTGAACTAAAAATTAAAGATGTAACCATTGATGAGGTGCAAAATAACTACAAGATAGGTTATTTCGGTGCCCTCTTCATGCGCATCAACATGAAAAAGCATTTCATTCAGCCCGAAGTGTCGTATAATGTAAGCAAATGTGAGATTACTTTTGACAAACTCGGTTCCCAGCATCCTGCCATCGAGCCTGATTACGCTTCGGTGCAATCAGTGTTGCACAGTGTCGATTTTCCCGTTCTATATGGATATAATGTGGTGAAAAAAGGGCCTTACGGAATGTCAATCTTCGCAGGTCCAAAGCTTCGCTACCTATGGGGAAAGCACAATGAAATCACTTTTAAGAACTTCGATCAGAAAGGTATCCACGAAAAGTTGTATCCGTTCAATGTCAGCGCAGTGATTGGCGTAGGTGTCAACATCTCGCGTATCTTCTTCGATTTCCGCTACGAACAAGGCATAGGAAACATCTCCAAGTCTATTATTTATGACAATATCAACTCTGATGGCAGTACGGGTGTGAGCCATATTATTTTCCGCCGCCGTGACAGCGCGTTAAGTTTTTCATTGGGATTCATTCTTTAAAATAAAATATCATTAAATCCCGCTTTTTACTAACATTTTTCTTGTAGTTCCTTCATTCTTTATTTATTTTCATTAACTTTGTGCGCTTAAAATAGGTATCTCGAATTAGAAATTTAATCTTACTTATAAAAGAATGAAAAGAGACGACTTAATTTTCGACATCATCGAAAAAGAGCATCAACGTCAGTTGAAAGGAATCGAGCTGATTGCATCAGAAAACTTTGTGAGTGACCAGGTAATGCAGGCAATGGGTTCTTGCCTGACTAACAAGTACGCAGAAGGTTATCCCGGCAAACGTTACTATGGAGGTTGCGAAGTAGTAGACCAAAGCGAACAAATCGCCATCGACCGCCTGAAAGAAATTTTCGGTGCCGAATGGGCAAATGTACAGCCACACTCGGGAGCACAAGCTAATGCTGCTGTTTTCCTCGCTGTTCTGAATCCGGGCGACAAATTCATGGGATTAAATCTGGCACACGGCGGACATCTGTCTCATGGTTCATTAGTGAACACTTCCGGTATCATCTATACTCCTTGCGAATATAACCTGAATAAAGAAACAGGACGCGTTGATTACGACCAGATGGAAGAAGTCGCTCTGCGTGAGAAACCAAAAATGATTATCGGTGGTGGTTCTGCATACTCTCGTGAATGGGATTACAAACGTATGCGTGAAATCGCCGACAAAGTAGGCGCTATCCTGATGATTGATATGGCTCACCCTGCCGGCCTGATCGCTGCCGGAGTGCTCGAAAATCCGGTTAAATACGCACATATCGTCACTTCTACTACACATAAAACACTTCGCGGACCTCGTGGTGGTGTCATCATGATGGGCAAGGACTTCCCCAATCCATGGGGTAAGACAACTCCGAAGGGTGAGATCAAGATGATGTCTCAATTACTGGATTCTGCCGTTTTCCCGGGTATCCAAGGCGGACCGCTGGAACATGTAATTGCTGCTAAAGCTGTTGCTTTCGGTGAAATCCTGCAACCTGAATTTAAGGAATATGCTAAACAAGTACAAAAGAATGCTGCCGTACTTGCACAGGCTTTGATTGACCGTGGCTTTACAATCGTTTCCGGTGGTACAGACAACCACTCTATGTTGGTCGACCTGCGTAGCAAATATCCTGATCTGACAGGTAAAGTGGCAGAAAAAGCATTGGTTTCTGCTGATATTACCGTTAACAAGAACATGGTTCCGTTCGACAGCCGTTCGGCTTTCCAGACTTCCGGTATCCGCTTGGGTACTCCTGCCATCACTACTCGTGGTGCGAAAGAAGACTTGATGCTCGAAATTGCAGAAATGATCGAGACTGTATTGTCTAACGTAGAAAATGAGGAAGTTATTGCACAAGTACGTGCACGCGTCAATGAGACAATGAAAAAATATCCTCTTTTCGCTTACTAAAACACAATTTTAAAGCTAGTAATTGTAAACTGTTATTAGCTTAATTCCCATTTAAGGTCTGCTCTTTACGAAAGGAGCAGGCCTTTTTTTATTTATTAACGGTCCCGTTCGAACTATCTTTCCGGAATTTCGTTTTTGTTACTATAAAAGAAATATATGATGTCATATATCACCCACAACAAGTACGAATTCAACCGTACAGTGTGCAAGAAGAGAAAAGAGAAGCACACTGGACTCTATATACAGTCATCCCCGTCTTTCCACATTTATTTTATAGGGAAAGACGGGGATTTATTTTTATCGGCATAGCGCCAGAACAAGTGTTCTTTAAGTGTATATCAGCTCAATCCTTCTATTTCTCCATCCACAATATCAATATGCAATGCTTGCGGTTCTTTAGGCAATCCCGGCATACGAAGAATTTCTCCGGCAATGGCTACAATCATTTCAGCTCCGTTATTGATTACAATATCTTTAATATGGAACTCGAAGTTGTTCACCGCGCCATAAATCTTAGGATCGGCAGAGAATGAATACTGTGTTTTAGCAATACAAACCGGATAATGAGTGATGCCCATTTTCTCGATCAGTTTGATACGGTTGCGTGCAATACTGCTGTAAGTAATAACGCTGGCTCCGTAAATATTAGTAGCCACCTTTTCAATCTTCTGCTGTATATTATCTTCTTCCTTATATGTATAACGCAAAGGTTCGGACGGATTATTTTCGATTGTATCTACCACCAGGCGGGCCATGTCTACTGCCCCCTCTCCTCCTTCACTGAACGCATTGTTGATGGCAAAACCGACTCCCAACTGTTCGCAATGCTCACGCAGCAATTCCATTTCTTCATCGGTATCGGACGCAAACTTATTGAAAGCTACGATAACCGTCTGACCGAATGAACGAAGATTACGGACATGTTTGTCCAGATTACGCAATCCTTCTTTCAGTCCTTCCATATTCGGTTCTTTGATACGGTCGAGACTGACACCTCCGTGCATCTTCAATCCTTGTGCCGTAGCGACAATCACCGTGAGACGCGGTTGGAGTCCACTCTTGCGGCATTTGATATTGTAGAACTTCTCTGCACCAAGATCGGCACCGAATCCGGCTTCTGTAATTACATAATCGCCGAAAGACATTGCCAATTTAGTGGCCAGAATAGAGTTACAACCATGTGCGATATTAGCAAACGGACCGCCGTGTACAAAAGCAGCGGTTCCTTCGGTAGTCTGCACCAGATTAGGATGGATGGCATCTTTCAATAGCACGGTGATGGCTCCTGCCACTCCCAAATCTTTTACGGTAAAAGGCTGGTCGTCATAAGTGAAGCCCAACAGGATGTTTTCGATACGACGACGCAAATCACTCACATCTTTGGAAAGACAAAGAATCGCCATAATTTCCGAAGCAGGAGTAATATCGAAACCAGACTCCTGGGTAATCCCGTTGGATTTAGGTCCAAGACCGACAACGATGCTGCGCAACGAACGGTCATTCACATCAAGCACTCTCCGCCAAAGAATTTCTTTCAATCCGAAACCTTTTGCCTGGTTCTGATAGAGATAATTGTCGAGCAAAGCCGAAATCATGTTATGGGCAGAGGTAATGGCGTGAAAATCCCCTGTGAAATGAAGGTTAATCTTATCCATCGGAAGCACTTGTGCATATCCTCCACCGGCCGCTCCTCCCTTCATTCCGAAACAAGGACCGAGAGACGGTTCGCGAAGAGCAACAATCGCATTCTTTCCAATTTTATTCAGTCCCAAAGCAAGACCGATAGATACGGTAGTTTTGCCAATGCCCGCTTTGGTTGCTGTGATAGCAGTGACCAGGATGAGATTGCTTTTCTTCACTTTCTCTTCATCAATCAGTTGTTCAGGGATCTTTGCGATGTAGCGACCATAATTCTCCACTTCCTCGCGAGGAATTCCGACACCTTCGGCAACTTGCTTAATCTTCTTCAGCTCAATGCTGCGAGCAATTTCTATGTCTGATTTCATACAGAATATGATTAGTTTTATTTTTGAAAGAACAAAAGTATAACAAAAAAGCGAAATAGAGAAATTTAAAGTTCATCGGATATTTATATATCTATTTATCATAAACACTATAAACTCTTTTCACGCAATAACTGTTGTAAATGGCATAACCTAAAACAACAACTTAATTATGGAATGGATTATTAATCAATTAAGGGTACACCCTGAACTTGCTATTTTCCTGACGCTCTTTGCCGGATTCTGGCTGGGCAGACTCAAAATAGGAAAATTTTCATTGGGGACAGTCACCAGTGTTCTGCTGGTCGGAGTATTGGTCGGGCAACTGAATATCACTGTGGATGGTCCGATGAAAGCTGTGTTCTTTCTGCTTTTCCTGTTTGCCGTCGGCTATAAGGTAGGTCCGCAGTTTTTCCGTGGATTAAAAAAGGATGGGCTGCCACAGGTGGGATTCGCTGTACTGATGTGTATTGTCAGCCTGGTGGCACCATGGATACTCGCCAAAATCATGGGATACCATGTAGGGGAAGCTGCCGGACTTTTGGCAGGCTCACAGACCATATCCGCCGTGATCGGCGTGGCAAGCGATACAATCAACCAATTGGGAATCAGCGATGCGCAAAAAGCGACATTCATCAATGCGATTCCGGTAGCTTACGCTGTAACTTATATCTTCGGTACAGCCGGTTCTGCATGGATTCTGGCTTCTCTCGGCCCTAAAATGCTGGGCGGACTGGATAAGGTGAAAGCTGACTGCAAAGAATTGGAGGCTCAAATGGGAACATCGGAAGCTGATGAACCCGGATTTTCCCCGGCTCTTCGTCCGGTGGTATTCCGTGCCTATAAAATCACCAATGAATGGTTCGGCAAAGGAAAGAAAGTCAGTGAACTCGAAACATATTTATGCAAGAATGATAAACGGCTGTTTGTAGAGCGGATTCGTCAAAGAGGAGTGGTGAAAGATGTCAATCCGAACCTGATTCTTCACAAAAACGACGAAGTAGTACTAAGCGGACGCCGTGAGTTTGTAATCGGAGAAGAAGACTGGATCGGTCCGGAAGTGATCGACGCACAATTATTGGATTTTCCGGCGGAAACTCTTCCCGTAATGGTGACTCACCGGACGTTTGCCGGCGAAACGGTAGCCAAAATCCGGGCACAGAAATTTATGCACGGAGTCAGTATCCGCAACATCAAGCGTGCCGGAATCAATGTTCCGGTATTATCCAAAACAGTTGTGGATTCGGGAGATATTCTCGAGCTCACCGGTCTTAAACATGAAGTGGAAGACGCTGCCAAACAAATGGGTTACATTGACCGTCCGACCAATCAGACGGATATGATTTTCGTCGGGCTGGGCATTTTGCTCGGTGGTCTTTTCGGTGCACTGGCTATCCATCTGGGAGGTGTTCCTATCAGTCTTTCTACCAGTGGCGGCGCATTGATTGCCGGACTTCTGTTCGGTTGGTTACGCAGCAAGCATCCTACTTTCGGAGGTATCCCCGAACCCTCTTTATGGGTATTGAATAATGTAGGGCTGAATATGTTTATCGCAGTGGTCGGCATTGCTGCAGGCCCCAGTTTTATAGCCGGATTCAAGGAAGTCGGAGTCAGTCTGTTTATTGTCGGTGCACTGGCAACAGCCATCCCTCTTCTCGCAGGATTGCTGATGGCGAGATACCTGTTCAAATTCCACCCTGCCCTTTCATTGGGATGCACGGCAGGAGCACGTACCACAACAGCGGCACTGGGAGCTATTCAGGATGCAGTGGAAAGTGATACACCTGCATTAGGGTATACAGTGACGTATGCAGTCGGCAATACGCTACTGATTATCTGGGGAGTCGTCATCGTGTTACTTATGTAAAACTATATAAAAAAATATCATTATGGAAAAGAAAACAAATAACCCTGCCATTACGAAAAGTTATGCCAAGAAAATGGAAACGATCAGCCCGTTCGAGCTGAAAAACAAACTGATCGATATGGCAGATGAAAGTATCAAGAAAATAGCACATACCATGCTGAATGCGGGAAGAGGTAATCCGAACTGGATTGCTACCGAACCACGCGAAGCATTTTTTCTGTTGGGACAATTCGGACTTTGCGAATGTCGCCATGCGTTTTCACTGGAAGAAGGAATAGCAGGTATTCCGCAAAAGGCTGGAATAGCCGCCCGTTTCGAGGCTTTCCTAAAAGAGAATGAAAAAGCTCCGGGGGCTAATCTGCTGAAAGAGGGCTACAATTATATGTTGATGGAGCATGCTGCCGATCCGGATACGCTGATTCACGAATGGGCGGAATCGGTCATCGGCGACCAGTATCCTGTGCCCGACCGTATTTTACATTTTACAGAGTTAATCGTGCAGGATTACTTGGCACAAGAGATGTGTGACCGCCGTCCGCCGAAAGGGACTTTTGACCTTTTCGCCACCGAAGGAGGTACGGCAGCCATGTGTTATCTGTTCGATTCTTTGCAAGAGAATTTCCTGTTGAATCAGGGAGATGCCATTGCTTTGATGATTCCCGTGTTCACTCCTTATATAGAAATCCCGGAATTGCGACGCTATCAGTTTGACGTTACCGAAATTTCTGCCGACCAGATGACTCCTGACGGATTGCACACCTGGCAGTATAAGGATGAAGATATAGACAAGTTGAAAGATCCGCGGATCAAAGCGCTATTTATCACCAATCCGAGTAATCCGCCCAGTTACGCACTTAGCAGGGAGACTACCGAACGTATCATCAACATTGTGAAGAATGACAATCCGAACCTGATGATTATTACGGATGATGTGTATGGAACGTTTATCCCTCATTTCCGTTCATTGATGGCAGAATTGCCACACAATACGCTTTGCGTTTATTCGTTCTCCAAATATTTCGGAGCTACGGGATGGAGAACCGCAGTGATTGCTTTACACGAAGACAACATCTACGACAAAATGATTGCCCGCCTGTCGGAGGAGCAGAAATCAATATTGAACAAACGTTATTCCAGTCTTAGCCTGCAACCGGAAAAAATGAAATTTATCGACCGCATGGTGGCTGACAGCCGGCAGATTGCGCTGAATCATACCGCAGGGCTTTCTCTGCCCCAACAAATGCAAATGAGTTTGTTTGCCATCTTCTCGCTTCTGGATAAGGAAGACAGTTATAAAACCAAGATGCAGGAAATTATTCATCGCCGCCTGCATGCGTTGTGGGATAACACAGGGTTCACACTGGTAGAGGATCCGCTGCGTGCCGGATATTATTCGGAGATTGATATGCTGGTATGGGCAAAGAAATTCTATGGAGATGACTTCGTTGCTTATCTGCAAAAGACATACAATCCGCTGGATGTGGTTTTCCGCCTGGCAAACGAAACTTCACTCGTGCTGTTGAATGGCGGTGGCTTTGCCGGACCGAAATGGAGCGTGCGTGTGTCACTGGCTAATTTGAATGAGGCCGATTATGTGAAAATCGGGCAAAGTATCAAACGTGTGTTGGAAGAATATGCCCAAACATGGAAAGCATCAAAATAATTAACTGATTAGACGATTTACGATCGTATGATTGAGGATAGTAACCTCAATCGTACATTGTAAATCGTCTAATCGTAAATAACTGAAAAGATAGTTTTTTTCTAAGAAAACATAACGGAAGCGAATAGTCAGGTTGAAAATCTCTATCTTTGTGGTAAATCAACCTTTACGAAGATGAAAAAACTGATTCTATTTCTTTCGCTGATATTATCGGTCGGTTTTGCATCCGCACAGTCGGAAATTCCTTCCGATAGTATTCGTCGTGCTCCATCCACCAATATTAAAGAGTTTGGTGGCTTTCTGCTGGATATGGGGTTAATGAATGTAGCGACTCCCGAACTTCCCAAGTTTAATTTAGAGATGCCTAATATGACGAAAGATTATAATCAGCTCTTTCGTTTAAATACAGACGTTACTTATTCGCAAGGATTCACTGACTCTTTTTCTTCGTCTTCTTTCTCTGGTTTTTCTGGCTTTGGCTACGGATATGGTTGGGGATTGTCCTCTTCTCCACAGTTTATGCAGATGGGGTCTTTCAAACTGAAAAACGGAATGAGAATCAATACCTACGGAGATTATGATAAGGATGGCTGGCGGGTGCCTAACCGCAGCGCTATGCCTTGGGAAAGAAATAATTTCCGGGGAGCATTCGAACTGAAATCGGCAAATGGTAATTTCGGAATACGAATCGAAGTGCAACAAGGACGAAACGCGCCTTATTAAATAAGGAACTTCAATATAAAACCCCGGAAGTCTGAAATAAAACCAAGTAGTCCTATAGATTAGATCAGACAGTCCGGAATTAAATTAAGTAAGTTCGGCACAGAATTAGGAAAGCTCGAAGGCCTTATCTGCCGCACTTATTGCGTTGGCAATACGATCACACCATGAATCAAATTCCGGATCGGGTATTTGTGATTCCGGATGGGAAAGCATATAGTGTACGGCTTGTCGTAATCCGTCTGCCATGGAAGTATTGCATATAAAATCAGGAACCAACCGCTTTATCTTCGAGTTATCAAAGACTACCGTAGCTGCTTTATCTCCTAACAGTTCACCTCTGAAATCATAATGATCGCTATGCTTGGCAAGGAAATCGGAAGCTACGTGTAATGCATTCAGAGGTTTACCCAACGCGTCGGCAATGGTTTGATAAATCTGATTCCAGGTCATGCTTTCATCGGTAGTGATATGAAAAGCGTTCCCAATGGCATGAGGGTTCGCCATCAGTCCTACATAACCTTTGGCAAAATCTTTAGAGTGAGTCAATGTCCACAAAGAAGAACCGTCGCCGGGGATAATAACAGGTTTACCTTCAAGGATTCGTTTTAGGATCTGCCAGTTTCCCTTATCGCCATGTACAGATACGGGAGGTTTTGTTCCGTTGTAGGTATGGCTGGGACGAACGATTGTAACGGGGAAACCGTTTGTGCGATAGGCTGCCATCAGCACTTCTTCCGCTTCTATCTTGTTACGGGAATACTGCCAATAGGGATTGACCAAAGGGGTGCTTTCGGTAATACGGTAATCGGCCAATGGCTTTTGGTAAGCAGAGGCACTGCTGATAAAGATATATTGCCGCGTTTTATTCTGGAACAGGCGGATATCACGCTTCACGTCTTCTGCCGTATAGCCAATGAACTGTGCAACCACATCGTAATGTTCGGACACGATGGCTTTTGCCACAGCTTCTTCATCATTAATATCCGCAATGATACTGTGAATTCCCTCCGGCATCTTTTTCGAACCACGATTTAGGAGAGTAATCTCCCACCCTTTTTGTTGCGCCAATGCCACTACATCTGTACTGATCGTACCTGTTCCTCCAATAAATAATGCTTTCATAAAACCTGTTTTTTATATTCTCCGGAACAAATATATCAATTCCATCATTTACTTCCAGCAATCATTGCCATTTATTTTTCTGCCCGAAAGTTTATGTAGTATACAGATTACTGATTCTTATACCCATATTACTGATTTGCTGAATGAAATTAAAAAGATACCTTCAAATGTTTTATCTTTGTATCAGATTAATAACAGAAGCATATGGATGAAATAACAAAAATTGAAACCGTCGATCAGTATGACCAATTGTTTGGACTGGAAACATTGCACCCTTTGGTGAATGTAATCGACTTCTCAAAAGCCACCAGGTCAGTTGAATATATCCGTATGAATATCGGATTCTACTGCTTGTTCCTGAAGGATGCAAAATGTGGCGACCTCACTTATGGACGTAAGAATTACGATTATCAGGAAGGAACGGTTGTTTGTATGGCACCGGGACAAGTGAGCGGAATAGACAACCGCAACAGGCCTGCTCCCCGCACCAAGTCAATCGGCGTTTTGTTTCATCCCGATTTAATCCGCGGAACTTCATTAGGACAGCATATCAAGAACTATACTTTTTTCTCTTACGAGGTAAATGAAGCATTGCATCTTTCAGACCAGGAAAGAGAAATCGTAACTGATTGCATACATAAAATCAGGATCGAGCTGGAACACCCTATCGACAAACACAGCAAGCAACTCATCGTGCGAAACATCGAACTGCTGCTGGATTACTGTATGCGTTTCTACGAACGGCAGTTTATTACACGTAATCAGGCGAACAAAGATATTATCGTAAAATTCGAGCAATTGCTGGACGAATACTTCCAGAATCAGGTGGCAATAACCGAAGGACTGCCATCCGTGAAATATTTTGCAGACAAGGCATGTCTCTCTCCTAATTATTTCGGAGACCTGATAAAGAAGGAAACAGGAAAAACTGCACAGGAATATATCCAGTGCCGGATTATCGAACTGGCAAAAGAAAGAATACTGGAAGGTGTTCAAACTGTCAGCCAGGTGGCTTATGAACTGGGATTTCAATATCCACAACACTTCAGCCGATTGTTTAAAAAGCATGTCGGTTGCACCCCGAACGAATATAAACAAAGAAACTAAGCATTTTTTAGCTACAGGAGTCTCAACATCATGGGAGATAAAGTACTCAAAATAGGAACCGTGCATCAATGCAATTGTTGTCTGGGAAGCAAAACACTACATCCACTGGTGAGTGTCATTGATCTCTCAAAGGCTGATTTGTCGCCTCATACGGACATCAAGTTCGACTTTTATACGATTCTATTGAGTGAGTGTAAATGTGAGGCCTATGTGTATGGTCACCAGTATTATGATTTCTCGGACGGTACTTTGATCTGCCTGGCTCCCGGAGAGTCTATCAGCATGAAAGAAAAAAATAAGAGATTTCCCTCCAAAGGATGGATATTGGCTTTTCATCCCGACCTGATTTGTGGCACTCCGCTCGGACTTAATATAGATAACTATACTTTCTTCTCTTATCAGCCTGAAGAGGCACTGCATATATCATTGCGCGAGAAACAGATCATTCTGGAATTTATGGACAAGATCAAGCATGAACTCGAACGTTGCATTGATCGCCACAGCAAAAAAATAGTTTCCAAATATATAGAGCTATTGCTGGATTACTGTGTACGTTTCTACGAACGCCAATTCATTACACGTAACGAAGTGAATAAAACGATTATCAAACAATTTGATAAAATGATAAATAACCATTTCGAAACGAAGCCGGTACCGGCTGTCGATGTACTATCAAATGAGTATTGCGCTAACATGCTTCATTTGTCTCCTGAATATTTCAACGACTTACTGAAGCACGAAACGGGGAAATCTTTTAAAGAATACATCGAGTTCAAACGTTTTGAGATTGCCAAAGACTGGTTGCTGAATACTGATAAAACAGTTAATCAGATAACACAAGAACTGGGTTTTCAGAATCCGCAGTATTTCAGCCGGCTATTCAAGAAAGTTACCGGTTGCTCTCCGAATGATTTCAGAGTACCTAACTAGAAATGAAATCTAAAAGGATTGGAGGACGATAAAGCAACAAAAAAGTCTTAATAAAATTTGAATTGAAATACCCAATTCTTAATCAATGTTATAAAACATACTTTTTTTCTTGGATTATTTGCTAATTTCGCAATAGTCCGTATCTTTGCAATGTGTTTTTCATAGTATTAGATTTAAGGTTAACAAAGGTTGGAGCAAGGCGTTGCTCCTTTTTTTATGCCTATACTCCAAATTGCCTTTGTTTTTCTCTTCCCAGTACATGTGTCAATCACCCTTTAATAACTGCCATTGGAGCAAGTTCCACCAATGGTTTCACCAAATCCCGCTCATTCGCTATCACTTGCGCAATATCTTTATAAGCTCCCGGCGCTTCATCCAGTTCATCCTGCGAACGAAGTCCGTGAATGATTCCTTGCTGGTTCATTCGCTCTTTCTCTTCATCCAGTGACAAACGGCGACAAGCATCCTTTCGTCCCATCAATCGGCCGGCACCATGCGAACAGCTTTTGAAGCTCTCCGGATTACCCAGTCCTTCAACGATATAGGATTTAGTACCCATAGATCCGGGGATAATACCAATCTCACCTTCATAGGCACGCGTAGCTCCTTTTCGGTGCACAATCACATCCTGATCGAAATGGTTCTCCCAGGCTGCATAGTTGTGGGCAATATTAATCATAGGCTCAAAGTCCGCTTCAGGTTTCACTGCCTGGATGGCTTCACAAATACGGGTCATCATCAACTGACGGTTGGCAAAGGCAAAGGCCACACAGTAGTTCATTTCACGGAAATAATCCTTTGCCATCTGCGTCTCCATTGGCAGGTAAGCCAGTCCCGATACCATTTCAGAATACCATTTCTCATTCCAATATTGCGCAATCTTATTATAGTGATTGGCAACCTTCAAACCAATATTACGGCTTCCGGAGTGAATCATCACCCACACATCAGACGTTTCGGTATCTTTCTGAATCTCAATAAAGTGGTTTCCTCCTCCCAAGGTTCCTATCTGCTTCAAACAAGCCTCGTACTGATTCTTCAATATAGGCATCTCCTCAAGGTCGAATCCTTGTGGAAGTAATTCCTGATCTTGCTTTTTAGTATGATGATCGAATCCCAAGGGAATGGCCGCACGAATCTTCGACATGATGGAAGTCAAATCCGTATAACTAAAATCGTCCGCTTTTCGATTGGTCTTAATCGCACACATTCCACAACCGATATCCACTCCCACAGCATTGGGAACAATCACACCCTTCGTAGCCAACACACCGCCAATTGGCATTCCTTTTCCCGCATGGGCATCAGGCATGATGGCGATATGTTTAAACGCAAAAGGAAGTGAAGTTAAATCCATAATCTGCGACATACAAGAGTCTTCTACTTCATTCAACCAAAGCTTAGCGGGCAAACGTGTTCCCATAATTACTTTTTCCATACTTCTTTTCTTTTATCCATTCATATAAATCTCGTTATCGGGAGCAAAGTAAGATGGGAAGTACGAAATCTATTTGCGCAATGGATATTATTTTCTATTTTTGTAGAAATATATGCAAAAAAGTCGTGTCTCCGCAATGATTGTATCATCAAAAAGTCCGGATATGGCGCCTTGATATCTATAACACTATATATAATAGAACCTAATGAAGAAGATATTGATTATCGGCGCCAATGGATTCACCGGACGCCAAATATTAAATGATTTGTCTGTTCATGCACAATATAAGGTAACGGGGTGCTCTCTGCATCCGGATATTTCTCCGAATGATGCAGGGAAATATCGTTTCATTGAAACAGATATACGGAATGAAGCGGACATTAAGCGTCTTTTTGAGGAGGTTCAGCCTGATGTGGTCATTAATTGTTCCGCCCTGTCCGTACCGGATTATTGCGAGACGCATCATGAAGAGGCTTATCTTACCAATGTGACCGCAGTGAGCCAACTGGCTGTTTTTTGCGAAGAATATAAAAGCCGGTTCATTCATCTATCGACGGATTTTGTTTTCGATGGAAAGATGTTTGTTTTCGATGAAAAGATAAATGAAGATGCCGGACTGTTGTACACAGAAGAAGACATCCCCGCTCCCGTCAACTATTACGGATATACCAAGTGGAAAGGAGAAGAGAAAGTGGCAGAAACTTGCAGCAGTTATGCTATTGTCCGTGTAGCAATCGTTTATGGCAGAGCGCTGCCGGGACAACACGGTAATATCGTCCAGTTGGTAATGAACCGTTTGAAAGCCGGGCAAGAAATCCGTGTCGTATCCGATCAATGGAGGACACCGACTTATGTTGGAGACGTATCGGATGGTGTACAGCGTTTGATAGCACATACAACGAACGGTATCTTTCACATTTGCGGAGATGAGTGTATGAGCATTGCGGAGATTGCTTATCAGGTAGCAGATTATATGGGACTGGATCACTCTCTTATCCATCCTGTCACGACAGAGGAAATGAATGAAACCACTCCCCGTCCTCGTTTTAGCGGAATGAGTATCGATAAAGCACGAACAATGCTTGGATACGAGCCACAGAAGCTAAAAGAAGTTCTTGCGAACTGGGAACATTTATAAGGAAGAGGACAGATTACCAATTATTCAAGGATTATCCATCATTTTACGTAAACAGAAAACTACAAGAGGAATTCTGTGGTTTCTATTTATATAATAAGAGAGTCCTCAAATGGTGAACAGTGGCTATTTACACAAAATGCGGGATAGTGCCCAAATTGAAGACAGTGGTAGAATTGGAAACAATACTACTTTTTACAACAATCTATTTCATTCCGAATAATTCTTTCGCTTCATTTATTGCATATTTATTTTGAAAATATGCAATAAGTTATTATCTTTGCACCAAAATCAAAAAAGACCAATGATGAATCAAACATTACAACTACATAACGCTAATCTTTTTCTTGCAGGAATACCGACTTTCTGTAAGTCTTGCTGCGTGCATGTACATTGGTTCAGTGGATTCATCTAAATTACCCTATTATTTCTTAACAGGAACTATCTGCTGACTTGTTTCACTATTCACAGCAGTATTCCTTTCCGATTTTCAAGCAGATGTATCATCTTCTTTGAAAATTCTCTTGTGTGTTGTCAATAATCAGTTTAACCTAACCAAAAATATATACATTATGTTCTCTATTATATCTACTATGTTTTTAGGAATCGGCATCGGTTATGTATTGCGTAACTGGAGTATCTTGCAAAAGACAGAAAAGACAATTTCTCTTACAATATTCTTGTTGCTCTTCATTCTCGGTGTGTCTATCGGTTCTAATAGCCTGATTGTAAACAATCTCGGTAAATTCGGATGGCAGGCAATTGTTCTTGCCGTGTCCGGTGTATTGGGAAGCCTGATCGCTGCCCGTTTGGTACTGCAATTGTTTTTTAGAAAAGGAGGCGAATAATAAAAAAAGGAGTCTGATTTCTTTTAAGAGGAAAAAAGACGCGTTTATTCAAGAAGGAGGTGAACAATGAAAGGAAGTTTGATCGTTATATTATTCTTTTGTGTAGGTTGTGTCATGGGAGCTTTCAACAAGTTCCAGTTTGATACGCACACAGTTTCAATGTATATACTTTATGCGTTAATGCTGCAAGTGGGAATCAGTATCGGTTCTAATAAGAACCTGAAAGCGATTGTTTCACATTTGCATCCTAAAATGCTGTTGATTCCGTTGGGAACGATTATCGGTACGTTGCTGTTTTCTGCTTTAGCAAGCCTGCTATTGCGCCAGTGGAGCGTGTTCGACTGTATGGCAGTGGGAAGCGGATTCGCATACTATTCGCTCTCTTCTATCCTTATCACCCAGTTCAAAGAGCCTTCTATCGGGCTGCAACTGGCTACGGAATTAGGAACTATCGCACTGTTGACTAATATTTTCCGTGAGATGATGGCACTTCTCGGTACTCCAATCATCAAGAAGTATTTCGGGAAACTGGCTCCTATTTCAGCGGCAGGAGTCAATTCGATGGATGTACTCCTGCCCTCCATCAGCAGATATTCGGGAAAAGAAATGATTCCCATCGCTATCTTACACGGTATTCTGATTGATATCAGTGTTCCTGTTTTCGTTTCATTTTTCTGTAATCTCTGATATTGCTTGCGATGGTTTGACAAGAGCAAGAATGAGCATTGTGAACGAAAGACAGAGATATTTTTATGTTTGGGGCTAGGTCCAGAGATAATTAGTTAATGCCCGGAAACAGCCAATACAAACTTTATATCAGCATAGGAGACATCGTCTCCTAATGCTGCCTTAATGGCAAATATTCCCATGTATTCATGTTCTTCCAGATGCTTACGAATCTTCGCCAGATTTTCAGCTTTCACTACTTTCTCCACTTTAATCTTTCCTAAACGGACATAATATTCCAAATGACCGGCAATGGTTCCCGATACCAATTCGCGAGCTTTGGCTATTTCATCTATGCTCATTCCCTGGCAGAACATTTCATAGCTGACTAATTTTGTATCTTTTTTCTTCTCCTTCTCCGCTTCTTTTTTCTGTTTCTCTGCTTCCTTCTTCTGTTTTTCTTCCTCTTTCCGTTGCTTCTGTTCTTCTTTCCGTTGCTTCAGCTCTTCCCGTCGGCTTGCGGCTTCCCTATTATCAGAGATGAGCATATCCATTATTTCCGGTCTTTCCAATTGATTTTCCGCCATATACTTACGGACAATGCCTAATATTTCAAGTCCATACCTTTCCACCCCTTTTGCTCCGAAATAGGGTATCGCTTCCAGAGCTCTTGGATTATCCGGTAGCAGATTCACAATTCCCATCAACGCTTTCTGCTGCATAATAACATACGCAGGAAGATTCACCTCACGTGTTTTGGCTGTCCTCCATTCAGATAGGGCGCGGTAAAGCTCCGGATGCAAAATATCCGTAGGCACTTCCACTTTCACCTTTTCAGCACCGCTACGTGTACGCTCTTTCCGTTCCTTCCGCTCTTTCTTTTCTTTCAACGCTTTCGAAGAACCGGAAGAGGAAGAATCATCCTCAAGACTCAACATTGCTTTAGCCTTCAACTTCAAATAATCCGTAATAGCGAATCTCCCTCTCGCAGACACAGCCTCCAACAAAGACTCTTTAATCCACAATGCATCATCCAACGCCTGCATGCGTTCCGCCAACAGCTTTCTCAACTCTTTATTGTCAAGAGGCATATTAGTCTTATTATACAAAGCCCGAACCGGTTTCAACTCTTTATGAAAATATCCGGCTCCGGAACGAATCCGCTCCTGTAACTCCTGATTCGTCGCATAGTCTTCACTCTCATGTATCAACCGGGTATACTGATTACGAAAACGCTGGGACACTTCCACTATTTTCTCTTTGACATGAGGTTCCAATGCCTTATATTCTGCCAACTGCTTCGGAAAGAGCTTATACAAATCTTCATCTATCAAACGAAGCAATCGTTTATAAGCCTGATCGATCGAATAGAAATTAAACAAATCACTCAACAAATCAAAGAAATACGCCTTTTGCATATCGTTCAACTGCTGACTGCCCGGCTTATTCTGCTCTACCGCTTTGGTGAAATTATCCACCGTAGCATCACTAATAATGGCTTCCCTCCGCAAAGGAGACTCCAACACCATCCCTTCCAAAGTCTTGCAACGGCTCAACGCTACATAAGTCTGCCCGTGCGCAAAAGAGTTACGCGCATCAATAATGGCACGCTCAAACGTCAACCCCTGACTTTTATGTATCGTAATGGCCCATGCCAGACGGATAGGATATTGACGGAACGTTCCTTCTATCACTTCCGTGATTTCCTTTGTTTCCTCATTCAGTACATACTTATAATTTCCCCACTCTTCCGGCAACAACTGAAATTCTGATTTATTCCCCTTCCCCCGCACAATAATACCTGCATCATTAACAGTGACCACCTCACCAATCATACCGTTATAATATCGTTTCTCGGACGATGGATCATTCTTCAGGAACATAATTTGCGCTCCTTCCTTTATTGTCAGGAGTTCATCCGCAGGATAGGAATATTCGGGGAAATCTCCTTCTATCTCGGCACGAAAATGATACGCCTTGCCGGACAAAGATGCCAGTTCACGGTCATTTACTTTCTGTGCCTGATAATTATGTGTCGTCAGCCGAATATATCCTTCTTCTTTTTGTGGCTGGAAACCGGGCTGATAACGACGGTTCAGTTCATTCAGCACTTCATCGTCAGCCTTATTTTCCCGGATTTTATTTAATAAAGACAGGAAGAACGTATCACTCTGCCGGTAGACTTTTTTAAGTTCAATGGTCATATATACCGTTTCTTTCAACGCATGGCTCGCAAAGAAATAAGGGGTTTCGTAATGCTTCCTCAACAGTTCCCACTCATTATCTTTCACGACGGGAGCCAATTGCTACAAATCTCCAATCATCAACAGTTGCACCCCGCCAAACGGTTTCTCTCTATCGCGATACCGCCGCAGAGTTGCATCCACCGCGTCCAACAAATCGGCACGCACCATACTGATCTCATCAATAACGAGCAAATCCATGCTACGAATTATGTTCCGCTTTTCTTTACTGTAACGGTAATGTGTTTGGGAAGAATTAAAGGTAGTTTCCGGCACGAAAGGGGCAAAAGACAACTGAAAGAAAGAATGAATCGTTACTCCTCCCGCATTGATGGCCGCGATCCCTGTCGGTGCTAATACAACCATGCGCTTGGGGGTATGTTCTTTCAATCGTCTAAGAAATGTCGTTTTTCCGGTTCCGGCTTTTCCGGTAAGAAATAAATGTGTGCCTGTATTTTCTATGAACTGCCAAGCTAGCTGCAGTTCCGGGTTATTTTCCATGAAAGTTATATTGTTTTGTGCAAAGGTACAGAAAACTATATAGAGATTGAAATAAAAGTAGCAAACTTTTTCTGGTAGAGATGAGAAGCAATCGGATAAAAGAAAGTCCCGGTCGTTTTCATTAAATAACGACCGGGACGAGAGAACAATAAAAACACCAAATGTTGTGTTATATGCTTTGAGAGTTAATTTACATGATTGTTATACCAATCCGTATATTTTTCTCCTTTAGAATCTGCCCAAGCTTTAAAGTTAGGATATTCGGTATCAATACTCTTTTTTTCAGTTACTGAAATAAAGTTCAAGATAGGAATATCAATAGCAAACGGATAAGCTCCTTCTTTATCTATGTAATAAGCATCCTTTTGAGTACCTGCTAAAGACAAGTCCGCAAGAGATGTTGCCTCATGCTTAGGCAGATGCACTTCTGTACGACCTTTTTGCCCTTCGGCATACTTCACTATGATATAAGGATTATATGACTTTAAATCTTTCTTATTGAAAGAACCGCCTGTAAATTCACGGGTTATAGTATATACCTTTTGAATAGCTTGCTTCACATTCGGACAAACAATAATAGAAGATGTTGCAGATTCCGTATGTATCCCTTCCGTAGTAGCGGAAAAAGTCATTTTACCGAATTGTCCCTTATCTACCTGATAAGCAAAAGCATTCGCAAACACTGCACCATCATGTACAGGAGTAAATGTATCTACAATTTTAGTTACCTGGTTCTTTTTATCAAAAGATACGGCACGATTATATTCTACGATTACGTCATTCATATCATAATCTCCACCGCCAGGCCATATATCTTCAAAAGCTAATGTACCGGTCTTCGTTTCAGTTACATCCGGTTTTTCTGGTTCATTTCCATCATCCGGAGTTATAACAGGTCTGTCATTGGGTTCCTCAATAGTTTTTGATGCATTTACATAGAATAAAAGATCACAATAACTATTATTTGCCCCATCTTCTACTCCGATAATAACCTTGCCGCTTGTCTCGTCCTTTACAGATACAAAATTCTGTCGCTGCTGCCCCAACACCTGATTAGAAGCTAATAAATTAGAGAAACCTGATGCAACTTGTTTTGTTATATCAATTTCATTCTCACTCTGATTATATCCATCAGCATACATAAACCATCCTACCGTATAACCGGCTGGAAATTCCTCTTTAGCATTACCTTGTTCATCAAAATAGAGCAAACGTACTTTACTGCCACATTTCAAAATAGGCAACTGACCTCCATATACAGAGAAAGAAACATTTGGAAATATGATATACTTCTTCATATCTGACATTCCGCGCATATCAGGTTCCTTAGATGTTTTATAATAATAATACCCGAACGAATTATTATACATGGCATCCCGATTCAGGAAAATAACATCCAATGCAGTCCCATCTTGTGTTACCGTAATATTTGTAGTTCTGGATTGGGTGACTAAATTCATATTATCAACATTCGCTATTCCATCAGGATTAAAGAAATTCTTCAAACGTTGCGTCAAACTTCCAACCGTTTCATCACCAACGTTCTCTTCAAATGACATATATTTACTGTCAAGACTTCCTCCCTCTCCCCATTTACATAAGGAATACAGTTTATTATTTCCATTCAAGACATAAGGAACCGTCCCTTGAAAACCATAAGACCGTGTATTATTTTTTGCTTTTACAGTAGAAGCTCCTATATTTGACATATCAAAACTAACCATACCATCCTTTATTTCCAATGGCATACACCTTGGTAATCCCCAACTTTCCGTATATAGGTATATCGATTTTACAGAAGTAGGAATATTCATCTTTCCATTAAACTTTCCGCTTTCATCTGTGTAAATCTTGAATAAAGCTTCCACTCCTTGTTTTTTTACAGGTGTATTATCCACAATTTCCATCGGATCAATGTCATAGACTTCAATAAGAGCCGCAAATCCGGGTAATGCATAATTCACATCAAGCGACACATCTCCACGTGTTTCGAATCCAAAATATTCTTCAGGACCTTTTACAGGTTCTTTCCCATAATTAGGATCATACAAATCCTTTTCTGCACATCCTACTGCCACACCGATAAATACCGTTGCAACGAAAAAGTTCAATAAATGCTTAATTCTCATAATCTATATATATTTTTAAGTTTGTTTTGTCTAGGCATAAACCCATAATCAAGCCTAATTATGCCACAAATATATATACAAATATCCCATTTTTAAGGCTTATCTTAAAAATGGGATACCGAATCAAAAAATATTGTTATTAATCCTTGGAATCTATTTCATTGTCCCCCCTACAATATCCAGCAACTCATTCGTAATTGCTTGCTGACGACTCTTATTGTACTGCTTTGTCAAATCCTGAATCAGCTCGTTTGCATTGTCCGTAGCCACTTGCATAGCTAGGGTACGTGCAGCATGTTCCGATGCATTAGAGTCGACGGCAGCGGTAAAAATCTTCTGGCTCAATACTGTTGGTATTAAGCTGGCGATCAATTCTTCCGCGTTCGGTTCGATGATATAATCATTGGCAATTTCATGCTCCTCTACCTCCTCCTTATTCATTCTGTCCTCTTCACTTACCACATTCGTCATATCAATGGGGAGATACGTCTCCCGGAGAAGAATCTGTACCCCCATTGACTTGAAGTGATGATAGATTATTTCCACGCGGTCTACTTCTCCTGCCACATACATATCCATCAGTCGGTGAGCCAATTCGGCAGCCTCCTGATACGTCGGTTTGTCGGAGAGCGTCGGAGAAGTCTCCTGCGGTTTGAATCCCATTCGTTTGACCGCTTCATCCACCTTCTTGCCAATTGGGAATATCAAGATATTATCCTGTCCCAGGGTGCGGAACTCTCCGATCGTTTGCATCATCATTTTGATGACGTTGGCGTTGAAAGCACCACAAAGAGAAGTGTTTGAAGAAAAGACGACGATTGCTACACGTTTCACTTCACGCTCCTGCACATAAGGAGATTCGATGGGCAGGTCAGCGCTTAGGAAGTTGGTCAGAATCTTGTTCAACTTCTTCTGATAAGGCAGCATATTCTCAATGGCTCCTTGTGCCTTGTGTAATTTGGCAGAAGCCACCATCTTCATTGCTGAAGTGATTTTTCGGGTACTTTTTACCGAATTTATTCTGGTTTTTACTTCTTTCAGTGAAGCCATTTTTTTTAGTGGTTAGTGGTTAATTATTAATAGTTGGTGATAGTGATTAATAATTGGCGGTTAGTGGTTGGTGACAGTAAGCTAATCACTTATCACTAACCAACTAATCACTATTATAAGTACTGTTTCGCCACCATAGCGGCAGTCTCTTCGATAGCTTTAATCACGTTATCGTCGATCACGCCCGTTTTCAGTATGTCCAATACATCCTCCTGGTGGTTCAGTTGCAGAGATTCGATGAAACTGCGTTCAAAGTCCTGCACCTTATCCAATGGGACATCATGTAGAAGTCCGTGCGTACCACAGTAGAGGATAGCAATCTGCTGCTCTACGGGCATCGGGCTGTATTGCGGTTGAATCAATAATTGTCCGTTCTTACGTCCTTTATCAATAGTCAGGGCAGTAATCGGGTCCATGTCGCTGCTGAACTTAGAGAAGGCTTCCAACTCGCGATATTGCGCCTGGTCAATCTTCAATGTTCCGGCCACCTTCTTCATAGCCTTAATCTGCGCGTTACCACCTACACGGGATACGGAGATACCGACGTTGATAGCCGGACGCGTACCCTGGTTGAACAAGTCAGTCTCAAGGAATATCTGTCCGTCGGTGATAGAAATCACGTTCGTCGGGATATAAGCCGATACGTCACCTGCTTGCGTTTCGATGATAGGCAATGCTGTGAGCGAGCCGCCACCTTTCACAATCCCCTTCAGACTTTCCGGGAGATCGTTCATTTCGCGTGCCACTTCTTCCTGACTGATAATCTTGGCAGCACGTTCCAACAGACGGGAGTGCAGATAGAAGATATCACCCGGATAAGCCTCACGACCGGACGGACGGCGAAGAATCAGCGAAACCTCACGATAAGCCACCGCCTGTTTGGAAAGGTCATCATAAACCACCAACGCATGACGGCCGGTATCACGGAAATACTCGCCGATGGCAGCACCTGCAAACGGAGCGTAATACTGCAACGCAGCCGGGTCACCAGCCGTGGCAGCTACAACCACCGTGTAGTCCAGTGCTCCATACTCACGAAGCGTATTAACGATAGAAGCAACGGTAGAACCCTTCTGACCGATAGCTACATAGATACAATATACAGGGTCGCCTGCCAGGAAGTTAGTGCGTTGGTTGATAATCGTATCAATCGCAATGGCAGTCTTTCCCGTCTGGCGGTCGCCGATAATCAACTCACGCTGTCCGCGGCCGATAGGAATCATGGCGTCCACAGCCTTCAATCCGGTCTGCAACGGCTGGTTCACAGGCTGACGATAGATTACTCCCGGAGCTTTCCGTTCCAAAGGCATATCATACAGTTCGCCGCCAATCAATCCTTTGCCGTCGAGCGGTTCGCCCAGCGGGTCAATCACACGTCCCAGCATGCCCTCTCCTACACGGATGGAGGCGATACGTTTGGTACGCTTCACGACGAATCCTTCTTTGATTTTGTCCGTCGGGCCCAACAGTACAGCACCCACGTTGTCCTCTTCGAGGTTCATCACGATTGCTTTGATACCATTGTCAAACTCCAGCAATTCATTGGCCTCGGCGTTCCGTAGTCCATAGATACGCACTACGCCGTCACTCACCTGGAGCACCGTACCGATTTCGTCAAGTTGCACATTGGCATTGATTCCTTCGAGCTGCTTGCGCAATATATCGGATACTTCGCTTACTCTTATATTTTCAGACATTATACAATTCTCCTATTCTTATCAATAAATTGTTGTTTCACTCGCTTCAACTGCGTGGCAACGCTTGCATCCAACCGATAGTCGTTGATATCAAAGATAAACCCACCTTCGATAGAAGGATCTATCACCGTTTCCAGCTCCATCTGGGCATGCAGGATATGTGCGGCAGCCGACCGGATCCGGTCTTCCGTCTCTTTATCGACGGGAACGGCCGTAATCAATTTGCCGGTTCCGATATGTTTCAGCTTCCGGTAGAGATCCAGATACATCAGGCTAATAAATTGCAGATAGCCTTCACGCCTGTTTCGCAGTACCAAAGTGATAAAACGGACAAACTCTCTGGTCGATTTACCGTCACCATCGGCAGCTGTGCAGACTAACGCCAACTTTTCCTTGGTCGTGATGACGGGATTATCAAGCGCTTCGCGCAGACCGGGCTGTTCACAAAAGCTGTGCGACAGGGTCAGAAACTCCTGATACAACCTGTCTTCCAGACCTTTTTCCTGTGCGTATTCAATGATAGCTTTTGCATAACGCATTGAGAGTATTCCGACTTCCATCTTCCTTAGTTCTTATTCGGGGTTAGTACTTCATCCAGCATGCGGTCGATCATGCCCATCTGTGCATCCTTGTCCTCAAGACTCTTGCGGAGCACTTTCTCGGCGATGTCAACAGAAAGCACGGCCACCTGGCGACGGATGTCGCGAATTGCTTCGTCTTTCTCCATCTGGATTTGTTGTTTCACCGCATCAAGTTCTTTTTGTGCGGCAATTTCGGCTTGTTTACGGGCCTCGTGAACAATCTTGTCACGTTCTTCCATTGCTTCCCTCAAGATGCGTCCTTGCTCTTTGTTGGCGGCTGCCACCAATGCGTCGCCTTCTTGTTTCAGTTTAGACAACTGGGCATTAGCTTCCCTCGCCACCTCCAAAGACTGGTCGATATAGGTCTTACGGCCTTCCACCATCTTGATGATGACGGGGAAGCCGTATTTCGCCAATATCACGAACACAATCCCGAATGAGAGAAACATCCAGAACAGCAGGCCACTATCAGGTAATAGTAATGACATAATCTTTATTTACGATTTTACGATTTACAATTTACGATTTCGCGGCTGCTCATTGTATGAGGATCTCCCCCATTTAGAAACAGGGTTTTACGCCTGCGAAATTCGCTTGTTATATACCTGATTAGAGGAAGAACACCAACAGACAAACTACTACCGCCAACAGGGCCACACCTTCAATCAAGGCGGCGGCGATAATCATGTTCATACGAATGTCTCCCGATGCTTCCGGCTGGCGTGCGATAGCTTCCATTGCCGAACCACCAATCTTACCAATACCCAAACCAGCTCCGATTACTGCAAGACCTG
>ERZ809209.87-NODE-87-length-65856-cov-18.995547_pt1 | contig 65856 bp, 49 predicted proteins | sample MGYA00520514_ERZ809209 | MGnify/ENA primary metagenome ERZ809209 (study PRJEB31576, sample SAMEA3212657) | Homo sapiens | biome: human-gut; feature: human gut; material: fecal | place: Sweden | collected 2012 ...
AATACCATGCTTTTTGACGGGCATCCCGTTGAGGATTTTCAGGGCTTTTACGCAATAGGTCAAAGCCCCGCCGATGCTTTTGAATATGATGATAAATTTTACACAAATACGGCGCTTAAAAATGCGGGCTTTCCCGTTGTCGCACAGCGAATTGCAGATGAAAATTACGCCCACAGCGATGATTTTCCGTGCATTGTCAAGCCGATACGGGGCAGGGGCAGTCAAGGCGTTGTTAGATGTGCATGCGAAGCTGAGCTTCAAAAGGCCGTGCTCGATGAAATTGCTTCAAAAAAATACGGCAAGCGTTTGATTGTTGAGGAATACTTACCGGGAAACGAAATCACGGTTGCAGTTTTTCCGAACGGTAAAGCATTGCCTGCCGTTGAGCGATATAATCACAATAACGGCATTGCGCCTTATAACGGCGATGTGCCCGTTGAGGCAAACAGCCGCGCTGTTTCAATTGTTACGCTGCAGCTTGAAAAAATCACAAAAGCCTGCGAGGATGCTGTTAAATTCCTCGGCATAAAAGGACTTGTGCGGATTGATTGCCGCGCCGATGCAAGCGGTGATTACAAGATATTCGATTTTAATATGAAGCCGAATATGACAGCCGGCGGCAGGCCCGGCCGAGAAAATCAAAACAGCCTCGTCATGATTGCCGCGAAAAGGCTCGGCATGACCTATTTTGATTTGCTTTCCCGCATGATTGAGTTCAGATGGCAAATCGATTAAATACTAAATCCATACAAAGTAAAACTCCGAAGCATGCGCCTCGGAGTTTTTATTTTGTATATTGATTTACTCAACGCCTTTAAGAGAGCTGACCATATCGAGCTTTTTAACTCTGCCAGTGAATATCAATCCTGTGATTACAGAAACGCCGAGCGTTATTAAAGCCGAAATCAGGAAGGAGGGAAAGCTGAGCTTCGTCATCATATCAAATTCATCGCCTGCACTTGCAATCATAATATAAGTCAGCCCAAGCCCTGCGGGTGTGCCGAATATTATGCCGATGATTGAGAAAATAATGTTGGGAATAAGATTCAACTTAATTATTTTGCCGGTCGGGAAGCCGAGCACTTTCAGCGTTGCGATTTCGCGCTCCTTTTCCGTGTAGGAAAGCTGACCGAGATTGTAAAGCACAACCACGGCAAGCGTAACGGCAAACAGAATGATGATTGAAACCATCATGTTCATGGATTCCATATAATTATCCCAAAAATTATGCAAATCGCTTTGGCTGAGCAATTTTGCCACCTGAGGATTATCGTATTCCGTTATATGCTGCGTGGTGTCTATATATTGCGGCATATAATCATAGCCGAGGCTTTCAAGCGTGCTTCTTGTTATAATAATTCCTTGGGTGGAGGGATTCCTTACTATGTTTGTAATTTTTGAGGTTACCCATTTATCGGAAGTGTAAAGATGCCATCTTATTTCATCGCCCTCGGAAACGCCCAAAGCATCCGCAAGCTTTTTGGTAATCGCAAAAGTATCGTCTGTAGGTTCAATCTGCTTTCTTGAGGGGTCTGTTAAGTAATAGCAACCGCTGCCGTCAACGGCGGTAACGGTTTCGGTCTTTTTAACTCCGTTTGCCTCTGCTTCGATTGCCGTGGACATTATCATTTCGCCGTCCACATCCGCCGCAATTTCTTCCGCATCGTCAATCGTTGCGGTGGAATAAAGCGTCAGCCTTGTATCCTGAACCTGAATTTCACCGTACATCCAGGTTTCCATATCATTTATGCAGTCATACATGGAAAAGGCACACACAAGAAGCGCCATGCAGCTTATGGTGCCCACAATGCCCATAACCGTGCGGATTTTGCCTCTGAAAATATCGCGCAAGGTCCATTTTAAATTAAAGCTTGTTTTGCGCCATGTTTTCGTTTTGGCAGCTGATGTGGCTTTCATATCTTTCGGCGCTTTCGGCCTCAGCGATTGGGCGGGGGATTCTTTGAGTATGCTTTTAACCGTTAAGAATGTTACCAGCGTGCACGCCGCAACCGTTCCGAGTGCAACGAGGAAAAAGCTTGCGTCGTATCCCGTTTTCCATTGCGGCAGAGAATAATAGGAGGCCATTGTGCCGTAGAATAAATATGGAAGCGTAAGCGGCCCTGCAATTAAGCCGAGCAGCGAACCGATCAGGCTGACTGAAAAGCCGTATCCCGTGTAGTGCAGCGCTATTTTGCCGCTTGAAAAACCGAGTGCTTTGAGAGTGCCTATCTGAATACGCTGATTTGAAATAAGCCTGTTCATGCTTGTGATTATCGCAAGCAATGCAATAAGCATAAACACAATCGGGAAAACGGAGCCTATCATTTTGTGCTGCGCCATTTCACTGTCAAGCATCGTTATTCCGCTGTTTTCCGCGCGTGTAACGAATGCCGCATAGTTGCCCGAAAGCTTTGATTCAATTTCATCTGCAAGGTTTTTTGCAGGCTTTGAAGAAGTGAAAACTATTTGCGTGTATGGAAGTGCATCTTTGAATTCATCGTCCTTTGCAAGCTTTAAGAATTTAACAATGCTTTCTTTTGACATGCCTTTGAGCATATCGGCGTTATCCGCAATTTCGGGATATTCCTTTGCAAATTCATCCACAAGCTCGGAAACGGTATATTTGTCGCTGCTTACGGTATCAATAATATATTGCTTTATAGGCAATGCGTTTACGGAAGCGTATGCAAAGCCGATGTTGTTGTAATCGGGCCATAAATCATTTTCATTAGAAAAATACTGGTATTCACTGCTGTAAACCAGCCCCGCAATTTTAAGCGAAAATTCGGTGCTGTCAAATTTAAATGTGTATTCGTCACCGACTTTAAGCCCTTTGGCGTCTGCAAACTGCTTGGCAATCCAAACCTTGTCGTTTGCAGTGGTGCTGAATTCTTCGCCGTCAACAACATACGGCTTATTTATGGAGTTTTCGTTTAAACCGTAAAAATATATCTGCGGTGCTACGTCATCCGCACCCTCAATTTGCAAATAGCATCTTTTTTCGGCCTGTGTAACGCCGTCAATGCTTTGAACGGCTTTTAAATCGTCGTTCGAAAAGCCTTCGCCGTAAATCCAGCCGTCCGCAAGATTGGTTTCGCTGTAATATTTCGTTCTGAAATTTTCAACGCCTGCCCATTCGCCGCCGACTCCGGTAAAGATATAAACGCCTAAAAATGCTATCAGCAATATTGAAATAAATTGCCATTTGTTTTTCTTTAAATCCTGCAGCATTTTGTGCCTTAGCATTACCAAACCACCTCACAAACCGCTTTCGGATTTTCATTAAGCGTTATATCCTTAATTTTACCGTTTTTAACTCTGATAACCTTGTCTGCCGCTTCGGCAAGCGCAGAGTTGTGGGTAACTATAATAACTGTTTTGCCGTTTTCTCTGCTCAGGTTTTGAAGAAGAGTAAGTATCTGAACGCCGGTTTCGCTGTCCAATGCGCCTGTCGGCTCGTCGCAAAGCAAAACCTGCGGATTTTTGCAAACCGCGCGTGCAATTGAAACCCTTTGCTGTTCGCCGCCGGAAAGCTGGCTCGGAAATTGATATCTCTGCTCTTTTAAGCCAACGCTTTCAAGCGCCGCTTCCGCCGCAGTTGCGTTTGGGCAGATCTCGCGCACCAAATCAACATTTTCAAGCGCGGTTAAAGTTGGAATTAAGTTGTAAAACTGAAAAACAAAGCCCACATCCGTTGCTCTGTATTTCGTCAGCTTTTTATCGTTGTAGGCGGCAATGTTGTTGCCGTTCACAATGATTTCGCCGTTCGTGGCGAGCTCTATTCCACCGAGCAGATTGAGCAGAGTGGATTTGCCGGCGCCGCTCGGGCCTAAAATAACGGTAAATTCGCCGTCGTTCACTTTAAAACTTGCGTCGTCAAGCGCGTTTATTATGTGAGTGCCCGTGAAATATTGCTTGGTAACATTTTTGAATTCTATTTGTGCCATAAATCCTCCTTGTCGGTTAGCAGAGCCTAACCTGTGTACGAAATAAATGGTTAGTGTTGCCTAACATGATTTATTTATACTGCAAATTGCCGAGTTTGTCAATAATTTGTTAATAATAATATAATATGAACACTGTGCATAACTTGGCTTTTGTTTTGAAAGCAAGATATTTATGCATATTGCACGGATTTTCTATGAATTTATTGACACATTGACGAAGATATTATATTATATACAATATTATTTATTTGCAGAGAAATGTAGTGAGATTGATGAAAAGCTTGTTGGTTTATTTAAAAAACTATAAAAAAGAGTCGTTTTTTGCTCCGCTTTTTAAAATGCTTGAAGCGATTTTTGAGCTTATCGTGCCGCTTGTTGTGGCTTCTATCATCGATAACGGCATTTTGAAAAATGATTCTCATAAAATAGTTGCTGATGCGGGAATACTCATTCTGCTTGCCGTTGTGGGCATGGCAGCCGCAATAACGGCTCAATATTTTGCCGCAAAGGCCGCCACGGGCTTTGGGCGTAATGTTCGCTCTGATTTGTTTGCAAAGATTCAATCTCTTTCTTTCTCCGAAATGGATGAGGCAGGGGCTTCGCGCCTTGTAACGGTTATGACGAATGACACAGCGCAGGTGCAAAACGGTGTTAATATGGTTTTGCGCCTTTTTCTGCGAAGTCCTTTCATCGTTTTCGGTGCAATGATTATGGCGTTCACCGTTGATGTTAAATGTGCAATCGTTTTTGCCGTTGCAATCCCTGTACTTTCGGCTATTGTTTTCGGAATTATCAGATATACCATTCCGAGATATAAGGGTGTTCAAAATCAGCTTGACACCATCACACTTAAAACAAGGGAAAATCTTATCGGCGCGCGCGTTATCCGCGCTTTTACGCAGGAAAACAGGGAAGTTGAAACGTTTGAAAAGGAAAACACTCTGCTTTCACACCTTCAAAAAGCAGTCGGCAGAATTTCAGCACTTATGAATCCTCTCACCTACATTGTGATAAATGCTGCCGTAATCGTGCTCGTTTATGTCGGCGGCGTTCGTGTTAATACAGGCAGGCTTTCACAGGGCGAGGTTGTTGCCCTGTATAACTATATGAGCCAAATCCTTGTTGAGCTTATTAAGCTTGCCAATCTTATCGTAACCATCACAAAGGCACTTGCCTGCGCCGGCAGAATCGAAAGCGTTTTTAAAATTGAAAGCTCGGTTTGTCATAACGATAATACACATAGTGCTGATAATCATGCCGTCACATTTGATAATGTTTCTCTTATATATAAGAATGCCGGCGATGAATCGCTTTCAAACATCAGTTTCACTGCGGATAAGGGTGAGGTGATCGGCGTAATCGGCGGCACCGGCAGCGGTAAAACAAGCCTTGTTTCCTTAATTCCGCATTTTTACGACGCCACCTCCGGCACCGTTTATGTGAACGGCGTTGATGTTAAGGCTCAAAACGATGATGAGCTTAAATCGAAAATCGGCTTTGTGCTTCAAAAGGCTGCTCTTTTTAAGGGTACTGTTCGCGATAATTTGAAATGGGGCAGCGAAACCGCATCGGATGATGATATGCTTTCCGCGCTTTCTCAGGCTCAGGTGCTTGATACCGTAATTGAAAAAGGCGGCCTTGACGCCGAGATAGAGCAAAACGGCTCAAATCTTTCGGGTGGGCAAAAGCAAAGGCTTGCCGTTGCAAGAGCGCTTGTGCGCAAGCCTCAAATTCTTGTGCTTGACGATAGCTCTTCGGCACTTGATTTTGCAACAGAGGCGGCAATGCGCACTGCCATTGCAATGCTTGATTATAACCCTACCGTTTTTATAGTAAGTCAGCGTGCATCTTCTGTTATGGCCGCCGATAAAATTATAGTTTTGGATGATGGTAAGTGCGTAGGTTGCGGAACTCATAAGCAGCTGCTTGCCGATTGCGATGTGTATAAGGAAATTTATGCGTCTCAGTTCGGAGAGGAGGCTGTCGTATGAAAAAAGGTGTAATTAAAAAGGTCCTTTCTTATATAGGTAAATATAGATATTTTGTGCTTCTTTCGATTGTGTGCGCAGCCGCTTCGGCTTTGCTTGCACTTTATATACCCATTCTCGTCGGCAGGGCAATCGATTGCATAGTAGGCGCGGGAAATGTTGATTTTGCCGCCATGGAGCCTTATCTTGTTAAAATTGCTGTTCTTGTTGCAATCACGGCAATTATGCAGTGGCTTATGAATGTTTCAAACAACAGAATCACCTTTAATGTTGTTCGTGATATGCGCAACAGGGCATTTTCAAAAATTCAGGTGCTCCCTTTTGGGTATTTGGACAGCCATCCTCACGGCGAAACCGTCAGCCGTGTTATTTCCGATGCGGATCAGTTTGCAGACGGTCTTTTGATGGGCTTCACTCAGCTTTTTACGGGTGTTGTAACAATCATCGGAACGCTTGCATTTATGATCTATATAAATTTTTGGATTGCAATGGTGGTCGTTGTTTTAACGCCGATGTCCTTCTTCATAGCCCGCTTTATTGCCAAACGCACATATAAAATGTTTAAGCTTCAAAGTGAAACAAGGGGCGAGCAAACCTCCTTTACCGATGAAATGATAACAAATCAAAAGGTAACTCAGGCATACGGGCATAAAGAGCAAAATCAGATAAAATTCGATGAAATAAACAATCGCCTTGCCGATTGCTCGCTTAAAGCCACGTTTTTCTCGTCTATAACAAATCCAAGCACAAGATTTGTAAATTCGGTTGTTTATGCCGCAGTTGCGCTTTTCGGCGCTGTCATGGCGATAAAAGGCAATATCACCGTCGGCATTCTTTCAAGCTTTCTTGCCTATGCCACTCAATACACAAAGCCGTTTAACGAAATAAGCGGCGTTGTAACGGAGCTGCAAAATTCCATTGCCTGCGCGGGTAGACTCCTTGATTTGATTGAGGAAACCGAGGTCGCGCCAGACACGAAAGAAAATAAAGTGCTTTCCGATCCGAAGGGCGATATCAAGCTTCATAATGTTGATTTCAGCTATGTTCCCGATAAAAAGCTTATCGAAAATCTGAATGTTGATGTTTGCAGCGGCATGCGAGTTGCAATAGTAGGTCCCACGGGTTGCGGCAAGACGACGCTTATAAATCTTCTGATGAAGTTTTATGATGTTGATGCCGGCAGCATAAGTGTTGACGGAATTGATTACGGCTGCATAAATGTTAAATCCCTTCGTTCTTCTTTCGGAATGGTGCTTCAGGATACTTGGCTTAAATCCGGCACGATAGCCGAAAACCTTGCTATCGGCAAGCCCGATGCCACGCGTGATGAAATTATCGCCGCGGCAAAAAAAGCGCATTCCCATTCATTTATTAAGCGCCTGCCAAACGGGTACGATACTTTTATCGGCGCGGACGGCGGCAATCTTTCCCAAGGTCAAAAACAGCTTTTGTGCATAACAAGGCTTATGCTTGTGGACCCGCCGATGCTTATTCTTGACGAAGCCACCTCAAGCATAGATACCCGAACGGAAATGAAAATTCAGCGTGCGTTTGAGCATCTTATGCAGGGCAAAACCGCATTTATAGTTGCCCACAGGCTTTCAACAATAAAAAATGCGGATCTTATTCTTGTTATGAATAACGGCTCGGTTATCGAAAAGGGCACCCATGAATCCCTGATTGCCGATAAGGGCTTTTATTATAATCTGTATAACAGTCAGTTCAGCGGCATGGTTGCCGAATAACTGCAATAATAAGGAGAATGCAAATGGAAACATTGTCAAAGATTTTAACCAAAATAGACAGCGCTGTGTGGGGTCCGGTCACCCTTGTGCTGCTCGTAGGCACCGGTGTGTTCCTCACTTTTCGCCTGCGTTTTCTGCCATGGCGCTATCTGCCGAAATCACTTAAAGCGGCATTCAGCCCCGAATCAAGAAAAACCGACAGCGGCGAAGGGGATATCTCTCCGTTTTCCGCTTTGATGACTGCGCTTGCCGGCACAATCGGCACGGGCAATATCGTCGGCGTGGCAACAGCCATGGTGCTCGGCGGACCGGGTGCGCTCGTTTGGATGTGGATTGCCGCGGCATTCGGTATTTCCACAAAATATGCGGAATGTGCGCTTGCCATTAAATTCAGAGAAAAAAATGAAAACGGCGAAATGTGCGGCGGCCCGATGTATACCATTAAAAACGGCTTTAAACATAAAAAAATTGCCGCAATCCTTGCTGCTCTTTTTGCCGTGTTTACTTTATTTGCTTCTTTCGGAATCGGCAATCTTTCACAGGCAAATTCAATTTCTTCTTCTCTGAACAAAACCTTTTCCGTGCCAACCTGGGTAACCGGAATTGCGCTTGCAGTGTTCACTGCATTTATTATTTTCGGCGGAATAAAATCAATATCAAAGGTGTCTTCGGTTCTTGTTCCGATTATGGCTGTTTTTTATATTGTTTCAGGCTTAATTGTAATATTTGCAAATATAAAAAATGTTCCCGCCGGTCTTGCCACAATTTGGTCAATGGCTTTCGGAGGAAGAGCCGTTGCCGGAGGTCTTTCTGGGGCAATAACGGCATCTGTTATGCAAAGTGTAAGATACGGTGTTGCACGCGGCGTCTTCTCAAACGAAGCAGGTCTCGGTTCGGCGGCTATCACAGCCTCGTCCGTAACCACCGACAGCCATGTTGACCAGGGCTACATAAATATGTGCGGAACATTTATAGACACAATTATAGTTTGCTCCATCACCGGCCTTGCAATCGCGTCAACGGGCGTTCTCGGCTCTGTTGACGAAGCGGGTAAGTTTATCTCGGGTGCTGATTTAACCATTATGGCATTCCAAACCACACTCGGCAAAATCGGCGGCATTGTTGTTTCAATCGGAATATTGCTATTTGCTTTTTCCACTATGCTCGGCTGGGAATATCAGGGCGAAAAAGCACTTGAATATTTGTTTAAAAGAAAATGGGTTTGCTATATTTACAGAGTGATTTTTTCCGCCATGGTTTTTGTAGGCGCAACGGTTGCTCTTGATATTGCTTGGTCTTTCAGCGACATTGCAAACGGGCTTATGGCAATTCCCAACTTAATTTCGCTTATTGTTCTTTCCGGAATTTTGGCAAAAGATACAAAAAAGCATCATGCAGATAACAGATTGCCGAAAAAATAAGCCGGCATTTAGAGCGCACTCCTCGAAGAGCGTGTGGTTTAAGCTTTCCGATTGCTCTGCACTCAAAAATCAAATAAACGGATAAAAAACAGGCACAAATTGCATTGCGGGCTGTCTTCCTCACTGCAGTTTTAACGCAGTAATTTGCCATATATTTGATTGATTGAGCAATTATTCTTTGCGGAATGTGCCCTTAGTGTTGACTTTTCATCGGAAACACTATAAAATAGGTTTATATTATGTGAATAAGGGGTGTCGTTAATGGCAACTTGCCCTAACTGCGGCAATAAAATACCGTTTTGGAACATAAAAGCCGAATGTAAAAATTGCGGCGTATCAATTCCTAACTACAATTGGATGGAAAGGCTTGAAGAGGATAATAAGAATGCCGAGCAGGCGTTTGGTGTGTTCAACCGCACTATGAACAGAGTTCGTTATTCTCTTTTCGGCACCAAGCTCAGAATAGCAAGGCTGGTGCTCACATTCCTGCCGATAATCGCCTTTATTTTGCCTTGGGCTTCAGTTAAAAGCGAGGGCGACAGCTTTCAGCTTGCGCTTTTCTCGTTTAACGGCTCAAAATCGGCGGTGGATATCATTTCGCAGCTGTTTTCTAACGGCTCGCTTATTAAAAACGATATCGCGTTTGAAGGTACTTTCGGTCCGGCAACTTTCCTGCTTGTGGGCACGATTTTTTATTTCCTTACATTGCTTTTTATGGTTATATCTTTTTTCATGAGCATTATAAAATGCAAAAAGCCGAAAACACGCTCCACAATAACCTTTGATGTTATTGCCATTGTTATGGCGATTGTTTCCGTTGCGCTGTTTGCTTATGTTGCCACAGCCGGTGCTCGCTGCGATGCGTTCACACTCGGTTCGCTTACTGCCATAAATGTTTCCGGAGGTGTAAGCCTAGGCATTATTTCCGTGGTTGTTTTGTTTGGCGCGGCGCTCGGTATAAATATCGCTGTTGCGGTTGCTCCCGCTAAAAGTGACGAGCAGCTTGAAGAAGAAAGGCTTGCCAAGGTTGCCGCTAAGGAAGAAAAAGAAAGGCAAGACGAACTAAAAAGAGAAGAAGCTCGCTTAAAGGCTCAAAAAGAGGCTGAAGAAGAGCAAAAGCAAATCATTGCTGAAGCAAAGCGCAAGGTTGCAGAGAAAAAAGCAAAGGATGCCGCTAAGGCTAAAAAAAGAAAATAATTCAAAGAGAGGCGCCGTTTTAAACACGGTGCTTTTTCTGCTGTAATAATCATTATTTAATCAGGGAGAGCTTATGGATTATAAAATGCTGTTCAGCCCGATGAAAATCGGAAATTGCGAAATCAAAAACAGAATTGTTATGGCGCCAATGTGCCTCGGCTTCGGTCAGTTTAACGGTGATGCCACGGAAGCAATGATAAATTATTACGAAGAACGCGCCAAGGGAGGCACGGGTCTTATTATTACCGAAATAACAAGAGTGAACGATAAAACAGGCGCATCTTCGTTCGGCCAGCTTGCTGCGTCGAGCGACAGAAATATTCCGTCGATTGCCCGCCTTGCCGAAAGAATACATAAGCATGATTCAAAAATTTTTGTTGAGCTTCATCATCCCGGCAGGCAAAATGTAAGCCTTATGGTTAATACCGTTCCGATTTCAATTGCTTTTGATAAAATGCTGCCTAATAATGCTTATTCAAAGCTTTTGTACGGAAAAATCGTCCCTCTCGGCAAAAAGCTCGCCGCAAAGGATATGCTTTTTAAATCCGCCGCACCGAGCCGCAGCGCAAAAAGCAAATTTGCCGAAAGCGCAAACAGAGCAATGAGCAAAAAGGAAATCAAAAAAATCATTTCACAGTTCGGCGACGCGGCTTTGCGCGTAAAAAAAGCCGGCTGTGACGGCGTTGAACTTCACGCAAGCCATGGCTATCTTATTCAGCAGTTTCTTTCACCGGCAACAAATACAAGAACGGATGAATACGGCGGCTCTCTTGAAAATCGTATGCGTTTCTTAATGGAAATCATTGATGATGTTCGCGAAAAATGCGGCACTGATTTTCCGCTTATCGTAAGATTAACAGTTGATGAAATGTATGCAAAAATCGGAAAACCCGGTGTGGGTTACGACCTTTCCGATGGCGTAAAAATGGCTAAAATGCTGAACGACAAAGGCATAGACGCAATTGATGTTTCCTCGGCTTCGTACGATACTTTTAATTATTGGCTTGAACCCACCACCTTTGAATGCGGCTGGCGCAAAAATTTGGCGGCAGAGGTTAAAAAGGTTGTTGATATTCCGGTAATCGCCGCAAATCTTATCAGATCTCCCGAGCAGGCAGAACAACAGCTTCAAGAGGGTATTCAGGATTTTGCCGCACTCGGCAGGCCGCATATCGCAGATCCTCATTGGGCAAATAAGGTGAAAAACGGCAATGAAAAAAGCATTAAGCGCTGTGTATGCTGCCTTTATTGCTTTGAAAGCATGATGGAAGGCGCCTATGTCGGCGATCACGCACATTGCTCTGTAAATCCGTTTGTCGGCAGGGAAAATTCTTCTCTTAAAAAAGACGGAAACGGCAGAAAAGTGCTCGTTGTCGGCGCCGGTGTTGCAGGCCTCACCGCCGCGGAGCTGCTTTCACGCAGGGGCTTTGATGTTACCGTGCTTGAAAAATCCGATGAACCCGGCGGGCAAATCAATCTTGCCGATAAGCCTCCTCATAAGGGCAAGCTCCATTGGTGTGTTGAAGATTTGGTAACAAACGCAGTTCAAAACGGCACAAAAATCAAATATTCCGTTGCCGCCGATGAGAATGTTATAAAAGAATATTCACCCGAATATATTATCGTCGCAACCGGCGGCAATGCAATTAAACCGAAAGCATTTGATAAAGAAAATGTTGTAACCGTAACAGATATATTAAACGGCGGTGTTAAGCTTTCGGGCAAAAATGTGTGTGTTATCGGCTCCGGTATGACGGGACTTGAAACATCGGAACTCCTTGTTTCACAGGGAAACAAGGTTTCTGTTATTGAAATGGCGGATAAAATCGCACCGGGTGCTTGGTTTCAGCAGCTTGACGACGCTTTACCTAAGCTTAAAGAGGCAGACACAAAATTCTACACTTCAACAAAGCTTGAGGATGTTTTGCCCGGCGCAATCAAGGTGCTTGATACAGTAACGAATACCGAGCGCGAAATTCCTTGCGATATTGTTGTGCTGTCTATGGGTGTAAGGCCTGATAATTCGCTTTATGAAAGTCTTAAATCCGAATTCGGCAATGTTTATGCAATCGGTGATTGTGTTAAAACAGGCAGAATTGTTAATGCCACCGAGGCGGCATATCGCCTTGCAACATCCTTAAAATGAGAATATATTCGCCGATTGTTTCGGCTTGTGAATATTTAATTCTAATTGTTGATTATTTTTATATACCGTGATATAATAATCAACAATCGGCTTTGCCGAATTTTAATCAGAAAGGTTTTGCCTATGCAAGAAGTTTGCCGCAATATTCAGGAGTTTTTAACAGCCCACGGTATTCCGGATTGGCTCGTCGTTTTTATTATTTCGCTTTGCCCGGTTTTGGAGTGCAGGCTCGGAATGTTTACCGCAATTGTGCTGCTCAAAATGAACACATTCGTGGGCTTCATAATCAGCTTTTTGGGGAATATACTTCCCATTCCTTTTATTTTGCTTTTAATAAATTGGATTTTTGAAGTTCTGAAAAAAGTGCCCGGAATAAACAAAGTTGTTTATTGGCTTGAAAACAAAACATTGAAAAAGCGTGATAAGATAGATAAATACGGAATATGGGGTTTGCTAATTTTCGTTGCGATTCCTTTGCCGGGAACAGGCGGATGGACAGGTGCACTTCTTGCGTCGCTGCTTCATCTTGATAAGAAAAAAAGCTTTTTGGTTATTTCTCTCGGCGTTTTTATCGCAGGTCTTATTATGACGGTGCTCAGCCTTATAATCGGTGCGGCGGTTTTCAATTAAACGAAATATTATTTAAGCGTGCATATTTTGATATATGTGCGCTTTTTTTCTTTGCGGTTATTGACAAATACCTATAGGGGGTATATAATTTATATACCCACAAGGGGTATATTAGGAGGTAATTATGTCGGATTGTTGTAATTGTTCGCATAAATCAAAAGAGAGAAGCGAGGAAGAATATAAATCGCTTATAAATCGTTTAAGCCGAATAGAGGGTCAAATTCGGGGTATAAAAAGAATGGTGGAGGATAATGCCTATTGCACGGATATTATCACTCAGGCGGCGGCTGCCGCTTCGGCTCTTAATTCGTTTAACAAAGAATTGCTTTCAAATCATATTCGCACCTGCGTTGAGGATGATATCAAGGCGGGCAAATATGAAACGGTTGACGATTTGATTTCCACGCTTCAAAAGCTTATTAAATAAAAGCGAAAGGAAATGCGTATGAAATACGATATCACGGGAATGAGCTGTGCCGCCTGCTCGGCACGAATTGAAAAAGCAGTGTCGCAAGTGCCCGGAGTTAACTCCGTTTCCGTTAATTTGCTCACAAATTCCATGCTCGCAGACGGCTCTGCTTCAAGCGCCGATATTATTAAAGCCGTGCAGGATGCAGGCTACGGTGCTTCCGTTGCGGGCGAGCATAAAAAAGCTTCAAAAAACTTAGCAGATGAGCTTAAAGACACCGAAACTCCAAAAATGTTTAAAAGGCTTGTTGCCTCGGCTGTTTTGCTGCTGCCACTCATGTATGTTTCGATGGGGCATATGATGTGGGGCTGGCCTGTTCCCGTTTTTTTACAGGATAATCACCTCGGAATCGGGCTGTTTCAGCTGCTTTTTACCGTTGCTATAATGATAATAAATCAAAAATTCTTTGTCAGCGGATTTAAAGGGCTTATGCATCGCGCACCGAATATGGACTCCTTGGTGGCTCTCGGCTCGGGTGCCGCGTTTCTTTACAGCACCGTTATCCTGTTTATGATGACGGTTAAAATCAAAGACGGCGACTCAATGGGCGCTCACGATTTAATGCATAGCGGCTTTTATTATGAATCCGCGGCCATGATTTTAACGCTTATAACCGTCGGTAAAACTCTTGAGTCATATTCAAAGGGGAAAACCACGGATGCGATTAAAAGCCTTATGAAGCTTGCGCCGGACACTGCAACCGTTATCCGAAACGGAGAAGAGGTAACCGTTAATGCCGAGGATGTTCGGGTGGGCGATGAATTTATTGTTAAAGCGGGGGAGAGTATTCCTGTTGACGGCGTTATAATAAAAGGCTTGGCTGCTGTTGATGAATCCGCGCTAACTGGCGAAAGCGTGCCTGTTGATAAAGCGGAGGGCGATAAGGTTTCCGCCGCAACGATAAATCAATCGGGTTTTATAAAATGTCGCGCTGTTTCCGTCGGTCAAGACACGGCACTTGCTAAAATCATTCAAATGGTTTCCGATGCATCTGCCACAAAGGCTCCTATCGCAAAAATAGCAGATAAGGTTTCGGGCGTGTTTGTGCCCGCCGTTATCGCAATTTCGATAGCAACAATGATAGGGTGGATAATTGCAGGTCAAAGTGCAGGCTTTGTGCTTGCACGCGGAATTTCCGTTCTTGTTATCAGTTGCCCGTGTGCACTCGGCCTTGCAACACCCGTTGCAATTATGGTCGGCAGCGGCAAGGGAGCCAAAAACGGCATTTTGTTTAAAACCGCGCAAAGTCTTGAGGTGTGCGGCAAAACGGATATTGTGTGCCTTGATAAAACGGGCACCGTAACGGAGGGTAATCCGGGTGTAACGGATATTATTTCTCCAAACGACGAAGAATTACTTTCTTACGCTTATGCGCTTGAAAGCAAAAGCGAACACCCTCTTTCTAAGGCGGTTATAGGTTATTGCGAAGATAAAAATATTAAGCTTCTTGAATGTGACGATGCTAAGGTGCTTGCGGGCAACGGCCTTTGCGGCACAGTAAACGGAGTTGCCGTTCACGGCGGCAATGATAAATACATTAAAACAGTTTGTGCCGTTCCGGCCGAATATATCGAGTCTGCACGCAGGCTTTCCGCAAGCGGAAAAACGCCGCTGTTTTTTGCCGCAGGCGGCGATTTTATCGGTCTTATCTGCGTTTCGGATACTGTTAAGGCAACAAGTAAAGAGGCGGTTTCCTCTCTCAAAAAGATGGGTGTATCCGTTGTTATGATAACGGGTGATAACGAAACAACCGCCGATTCAATCGCTTGTGAAGTGGGTATAGACAACGTTATCGCCAAGGTTTTGCCGGACGGTAAAGAGGAAAAAGTGCGTGCGCTTTCCGATTTCGGCTCTGTTGCCATGGTGGGCGACGGTATTAACGACGCACCTGCGCTCACAAGAGCGGATACCGGCATTGCAATCGGCGCAGGCACGGATGTTGCAATCGAAGCGGCGGATGTTGTGCTCATGAAAAGCGATCCTAATGATATTTCGCGCGCGGTTACGCTTTCAAGAAAGGTTGTCAGAAATATTAAAGAAAATCTTTTCTGGGCGTTTATTTATAATATTATCGGCATACCCGTTGCAGCGGGAATTTTGTATCCCGCTTTCGGAATAGCGTTGAATCCTATGATTGCCGCGGCGGCAATGAGCCTTTCAAGCTTTTGCGTTGTAACAAATGCACTCAGGCTCAATCTTGTAAGCATAGATAAACCCGTAATAAAAAAGTCAAAAAAAGGAGAAATTGATATGAGCATCTTTAAAAATGGAAAAAAATCCTATGTTGAAATCGAAGGTATGATGTGCGAGCATTGCGAGGCACATGTAACCGAAGCGTTGGCGAAAATCGGATTAACCGTTAAGGCAGATCACAACGCCAAAAAAGCATATATCCAAAGCGGAGATGCCGAGGATGATAAAATAAAGGCAGCCGTTGAGAGCGCGGGATATAAATATATCAAAACCGTAAGATAATTTAATATTCATTGTAATGCAAAAGGCCGCCGTGGAGTAAACGCTCCGCGGCGGCTTCTATATATTTATCCGAGTTTTTTCTTTTAAAATGTTTTGTGATTAAAGCACGGTAAATTCTTTCGGAAATTCGGAAATGTCTTTATTTCCGTTTTCGGTAACCACGCAAACATCTTCAATTCTTATTCCGAATTTATTGGGCAGATAAATGCCGGGCTCGATTGATGTTACATTACCGGCTTCAAAAACATCGGTGCTCCTCGGCGAGGCATTGTAGCCCTCGTGAATGTCCAAACCAACGCCGTGCCCGAGTGAATGTCTGAAATATTTGCCCATTTGCTTTTCTTCAAGCACATTGTATGCCGCTTTGTAAACATTAGCGCATTTTTCGCCGGGTGCAAGTGCTTTGATTCCCGCAAGCTGAGCACGCAGCACAAGCTCGTATGCCTCTTTCATTTCCTCCGTTGCGGTGCCTACTGCGAATGTGCGCGTCATATCGGAATGATAGCCCATATATGTAGCCCCGAAATCAATCAGCACAAAATCGCCTTTTTGAATAATTTTGTCGCTCGCAACGCCGTGCGGAAGGGAAGTGTGCGCACCAGTAAGTAAAATCGTGTCAAACGAAACGCCGTCGGAGCCGTTTTGAAGCATTAAATAATCAAAAAATGCCTGCAATTCCTTTTCCGTCTTGCCGGGCTTGATGTGGTTTTGAAGCTCTTCAAGGCTTTTTTCGGCAATCGCGTTGGCATTTACCATGTATTCAAGTTCTTTTTCATCCTTAACATTTCTTATTTTCATGAGCCTGTTGCCGATTTCGATAAAATCACAGCCCGTTGCGGCTTTGTATGCACCGTATGATTTAAGCGTGATTGTTTCATCTTCAAATGCAATCGCTTTAACGCCCGCTTTTGAGCATAATTCCTTAACGGTGTCTGTGAATTTTGAAGTTATTTCGTAAACCCGAAGCCCTGTTTCTTTTGCATGGTTTTCGGCAGCCTCCGTGTATCGCGAATCAACTATGTGTGCTCCTTCGCCGTTTTTAAAAATCAAAATCGCACCCTCGCTCGGCGAAAATCCGCAAAAATAATGCATATTGCTTTCGTTGAGCAGCAAAAGTGCGTCCGCGCCGAGTTCATTCAGCATGGCGCATGCCTTTTTTATTCTTTTTTCAAACATATTCATCACCCGATATATATTTTAAAATAATTTTTTCCGTATGTCAATTTAATGTGTTGACAAGCCCATAAAGCTATGATAGTTTTATAATATACTATTTAAGGAGTGCTTATGGAAAAGTATTTAATAAATCCCAATCAAAAAATCAGCAAAATAAATAAAGATATTTACGGCCATTTTTCCGAGCATCTCGGCAGGTGCATTTATGAGGGAATATATGTTGGCGAAAATTCAAAAATTCCGAATGTTAAGGGCATGCGCTGTGATGTTGTGAATGCGCTTAAAAAAATGGGTATTCCCGTTTTGCGTTGGCCGGGCGGCTGCTTTGCGGATGAATATCATTGGCAGGACGGTATCGGCGATAAAGCTAAGCGTAAAAAGATGGTAAACACCCACTGGGGCGGCGTTATAGAAGATAATTCTTTCGGCACGCATGAATATTTTGAGCTTTGCCGTCAGCTCGGATGCGATTCGTATATCAACGGCAATGTCGGCTCCGGCACTGTTCGTGAAATGAATGAGTGGGTTGAATATATGACTTTTGGCGGCCAATCGCCTATGGCAGATCTGCGCCGCGAAAACGGCAGGGAAGAGCCCTGGAAGCTTAAATATTTCGGTGTCGGCAACGAAAGCTGGGGCTGCGGCGGCACTATGCAGCCGGAATACTATGCCTCGCTTTTCAGAAGATACAATACATATGTTCGCGACTATGATTTAAATAATAAAATCTATCGCGTTGCCTGCGGCCCGAATGTGGATGATTACGAGTGGACGGATAAGGTTATGCAAAACGCATGGCGCAAGGCAGACGGATTATCGCTCCATTATTACACTATTCCCACTGGCAATTGGAACAATAAAGGCTCTGCCACTTATTTTACTCAGAATGATTATAATGCCACGGTGATTAAGGCTTATAAGATGGATGAACTGATTACGCGCCACACCGAAATTATGAACAGGCACGATCCCGCTCATAAGGTTGACCTTATCGTTGACGAATGGGGCACTTGGTATGATGTTGAGCCGGGAACCAATCCGGGATTTTTGTATCAGCAAAACACAATGCGCGACGCAATCGTTGCCGCGCTCACCTTAAATATTTTCAATAAGCATTCAGACAGAGTTAAAATGGCAAATATAGCGCAAACGGCAAATGTGCTTCAATCCGTTGTGCTTACGGACGGCGAGGATATGCTTTTGACTCCGACTTATTATGTTTTCAAAATGTTTAAGCAGCATCAAAACAGTACCTTGCTCGGCTCATATATTACAACTCCTGTTATGGAGTCGGAAGCCGGCAAAGCGCCTCAGCTTGTGGAATCCGCGTCCGTTGATGAAAACGGCGTGATATGCGCCACGGTTGCAAATATCAGCTCTGATGAAACAGCCGAGTTTAAATGCCAAATCGCCGATTCGAAAATCAAATCCGTTAAGGCGGAAATTATTTGCGGCGATATGAAAGCATATAACGATTTCACGCATAAGGAAACCGTAAAAACCGAAGTGTTTGGCGATTTTGAGCAAACCGAGGATGGCTTTATCGCAAAGCTGCCGCCGTGCAGTGTTGCAAAATTTACCGTTGAAAATGAGAGAATGTAAAAAATGTCTGCTGCTTGAAGCGGGCAAAGATAAATCATATTCTCAAATAGGCGATCTTTTAAGTCTTGTCGATTCTGCCGAAAAGGTTGATAAATCCGAATATATACGGCGGCTTTCGCTTTGCCGCGGATGTGATTTTTTAACGGACGGCATGTGTGTTAAATGCGGATGTTATGTTGAATACCGTGCCGCATTTATAAATAAAAATTGCGCCGATTATGAAAATAAAAAATGGTAAAAATTATCGGCAATCCTAAAATCAAAATTTGAATTTAACCGCAGAGTAATATACTTTGCGGTTTATTTTTTGCAGTTTTCGGCGATTATAATAATATGAAAAAGTTTTTCGATTTAAATAAAAAAGGCTTTGCCGCGTATATGCCGCTTTTTGCACTTTGTGCCGCTGCGGTTTTGCATTATGTGCTGCTGCTCGCAGGCTTTAAATATGCAGATGCTTTTTTCTTTCTTGCAGTCTGTGCCCTTGCCGCTTTTATGCTTTTTAAATCGCCGCTGAATAACAAACATAAAATTATAATCTTTGTGTGCCTTGTTGCTTTTGCCGTGGCATATTTAATTTTTATTCACGATATCAGCGTCCCTGTTGCTTCGTTTGCAGTTAAAAATCCGATATCGTTTGCTTTTCTCGGCGCTGTGTTTGACACTTTCGGTATGCTTGATTTTGCAAGGCTTCCGCTTTATTCCTCGGTTGGCGGCATGCGGATAATTACGGGTGAAACAGCGGTCGGATTGTGCGAATTGGCGCAAAAAAGCATTTCATCAGACGCGGGCACATTGCTTGCCGTGCGTGCTCTTTCCGTATTTGCCGCCTGCGGCTCGCTGCTGAATGTTAAGTGTGATAAAATAATTAAATTTACGATTTGTGCCGCTTGCCTGCTGACGGGTAATATTTGCCCTGCGCTTGTTTTCTTGCTTTTTGTTTCGCCTGCGGGATATTTCTTTTTGCTTTTGCTTTTGGGCGCGCAGGCTATTGTGTGTTCGTTTATGAGCTTTTCGGCGGTTTATGCTTTTGCGCCGTCCGTTTACGAGATTTTTATGCTTACTTCAAACAAAACGCTTCTCGCCGCTGTGTGCGCGCTTTCACTTGCCGCGTCGTATTGTGCAGCACGCCGAGCGGCTTCACGCAAAAAAGCGATCATGAAGCTTTTCGGTAAAAAAATATTAAAAAAACATCGCCGCGGGGGCTAATATTACAATTTTGTAATGCAGATCAAAGTCTTATTATGTTACAATGTATCAGAGGTGATGTTATGAAACTTTTTGTTCTTGAGGATGATGCGGCAATAGGAATGGGTTTGTCCTATTCTCTTAAAAATGAAGGATATGATGTTACTGTTGCAAAAAACGTTAAATCAGCTTATGAGATTTTAAATAAAGAAACATTTTCGCTTTATATTCTTGATTTAACCTTGCCGGACGGAAGCGGTTATGATGTATGCCGTGAAATTAAAAAATCAGGTGATTTTCCCGTAATTTTTTTAACGGCATATGATGACGAGGTTAATGTTGTTATGGGCCTTGAACTGGGCGCCGATGATTATATATCAAAACCGTTTAGGGTAAAAGAGCTTTTGGCAAGAATTAAAAGTGTTTTGCGCAGATACAGTAAAGATTCGCCGGACGGGATCGTAAGCGTTGGCTCAATTAAGGTAAATACCAATGAAGCAAAGATATATAAAAACGGCGCCGAGATCATTTTAACCGCTATGGAATACAAATTGCTGTTGATTTTTATAAACAATAGGGGAAAGGTGCTTTCAAGGCAACGCCTTTTGGAAGATATTTGGGATGTTGCAGGCGATTTTGTTAACGATAATACGCTTACGGTGTATATAAAACGCCTGCGTGATAAAATTGAGGAGGATCCGGCTAAGCCGCAGATAATCAAAACCGTGCGCGGCCTCGGATACATAATTGACGATGAAAAATAAAGAATTTAATACTGCTGTTTTGTTGTCTGCCGTAATAACGGTGTTAGCCTTTGTTATTTGCTTGTTTATAAATATTTTCTGCGCATTTGTATGCCTTGCATCGGGCATTGTGCTGACTTTTGTTTTTTGGTATTTCACGCATAAAAGATATAAGCAGCTTAGTGAATTGAATACATATCTTTCCTCGGTTTGTGCAGGCAATTATGATTTTGATATAAACGACAATGCCGAGGGTGAACTTTCTATTTTAAAAAACAACCTTTATAAGGTTATAGTTTTGCTTCGCTCATCCAACGAACAGTTAAACAAGGATAAAAATTATCTTTCAGATTCGCTTGCGGATATTTTCCATCAATTAAAAACTCCGTTAACTTCAATAGTTATTATGACGGAATTGATAAAGGATGAAAAGGATGTCGAAAAGCGCGCAGAATTTATTAAGGTTGTGCAAAACCAGATTGATAAAATGCAGTGGTTGATATTAACTTTGCTGAAATTAAGTAAGCTTGATGCCGGCACTGTTGAATTTAATATTAAACCTTTAAAAGCATCTGAAATTATCGAATCAAGCATTCAACCCTTCTTAATTACGGCGGATTTAAAAGGAATTGAAATAATAAAAAACGCTGATGATTTTATTTTTAGCGGAGATGAGAATTGGACTGTTGAGGCTGTGCAGAATATTGTAAAGAACTGTATAGAGCACACAGAAAGCGGAGGCAGGCTTGAAATATCGGCAGATGAAAATCTGCTTTATAAGCGTATTGTTATCAGAGATACGGGTTGCGGTATATCAGAAAAAGATTTGCCTCATATTTTTGAAAGGTTTTATCATTGCAATGATTCGGATGAAAACAGCGTGGGCATCGGTCTTGCGCTTTCAAAGGCTGTTCTTTTGCGTGAAAGTGCCGATGTTATTGTTGAATCACAGCTCGGAAAAGGAAGCACTTTTGAAATAAGATTTTATAAAACAATTGTTTAACTGTGACAGAATTATTATATAAAAGTCACCGAGCCGTAAGTTTGATATTGTATTATGTGATTGTCGAAAGGAGAAAACGATATGAAAATTCTTGAAGTAAAAAATTTATGCAAAACTTACGGTAAAGGCGACACCATGGTAAAAGCTCTTGATAATGTTTCTTTTTCTGTTGAAAAAGGGGAGTTTATTGCAATAGTCGGCCCATCGGGCTCAGGTAAATCAACCCTGCTGCATATACTCGGCGGTGTTGATGTGCCTACATCGGGAAATGTAATTATTGATAAAACAGATATTTCTCAGCTTAATGAAACCGCTCTTGCAATATTCCGCCGCCGCCAAATCGGCCTTGTTTATCAGTTTTATAACCTGATTCCCATCTTAACAGTTGAGGAAAATTTAACTCTGCCTTTGCTTCTTGACGGCAAAAAGCCGGATGCAAAAACAGTCGGCAATCTTGTTAATCAGCTTGGCCTTGAGCAAAGATTGCAGCATTTGCCGAATCAGCTTTCGGGCGGCCAGCAACAGAGGGTTTCAATCGGCAGAGCCCTTATCAATAATCCGGCACTTTTGCTTGCAGATGAGCCTACCGGTAATTTGGACAGTGAAAACAGCCGTGAAATTATCTCTTTGCTTCGCCGCTTCAATAAGCAAAGCAATCAAACTGTTATTATAATAACACATGATGAACGAATTGCCCTTTCTGCAGACAGAGTTATAGCGATTGAGGATGGCAAAATCGTTAGGGATGAGGTGAGATTATGAACATAGTTCAAAAACTCACAACCGCTCATTTGAAAGCAAATGTTCGCAGAACGGTAACAACCATTCTCGGCATAGTAATCTCTGTTGCAATGATAACCGCTGTTTTCGTTTCCGTCAGCTCGCTGTTTAAATATTTCGGCGATGCTGCAATATATAACGGCGGAAACTGGGATGCAAGCTGTGAGGTGAGCAGTGATCAGGCAATAAAGCTTAAAACAAACAACAAGGTTAAAAGGGTGGGACTTGAGGGTGCCGTAGATCCTAAGGAATCCGGATTTAAGATAGATTACGGTCTGTCGGATCGCTCATCAACGGGCACAATGTTTGCGGCAGATAAAAACTGCCTTTCTCAAATGTTGACCGGTGAATATGAAGGCTCAATTCCTCAGACCGATGATGAAATTATGGTTTCCGGCGAATTCATTTCTAAAAATAATCTTGATTGGTCAATCGGCAGTTCGGTCAGTATTCCGGTCGGTGTTCGCACCATTGGCGGCGAGCCTGTTTCGTCTCTAGGATATATTGCAGGTGAAGAATTCACTCCTTCGGATATTAAAGAATATAAAATTGTTGGCATAATTAAAAATAACAAGCCAACGCAAGATTATCCGATTTTAAGGCACGCAACATCGCAGGAATTGAAAAATGCAACGGCATATATTGAGCTTAAAACACTTAATATGAATTCAAGAAAAGAAGTTAAAAGCATTATGAATTCTGCCGGTGTTCAAGATTATAATGTAAACGACGATGTAATGAATGCAAATCTTTCTTTTTCCCCAAAGGGAGCAATCGTTGAAACAATAATTCCTATGGCGAGTGTTGTGCTTGTTATTATAATGATTGCCGGATTTATGCTAATCTATAATGCGTTTGGAATTTCTTTGCAAGAGCGCACAAGGTATTTGGGAATGCTTGCCTCGGTGGGCGCCACCAAGCAGCAGAAAAGATCATCCGTTTATTTTGAGGGATTCATACTCGGTTTGATCGGCATACCCGTCGGCGTCGGTGCCGGCATACTCGGAATAACGATAACGTTAAATGCAGTCGGAAATAAGATTTTGTCAAGCGGTCTTGTTGCAGATAATAGCAATGTTTCTTTTAAAACAAGTATTCCGTGGCCGGTAATAGTCGGTGTTGTTATTCTCAGCGCACTCACAATATTTATTTCGGCAATCGTTCCGGCAAAAAAAGCCTCTGCCATAACTCCTATTTCCGCTTTAAAACAGTCAACCGATATCAAAATTAAAGGCAGAAAACTTAAATCATCCAAGCTGATTCGCCTTATTTTCGGTTGTGAAGGTGAAATAGCCGATAAAAATTTAAAACGAAACGGTAAAAAATCAAGAGTTGTTATAAGTTCAATTGCTTTGAGTGTTGTTTTGTTTTTGACTTGCAATTATTTTTGCTCGTTGTTTTTGCAGGCCAACAACACTATGGCAAGCGATATTCCGTATCAGGTTGATATTTATTGCCTTTTCAAGGGCGAACAGGATAAACAATATTTTGATATGTGCGATTACTTTTTGAACGATGCAAAAAGCATGAACGGCGTTGATGATGCTTATTACATTTTTAACAATGTTTATCAATTCGGTAAAAAAGGCAACGCGAATGAAGATATTGCATCGCAAAACAATGTTTCCGAAAAATATTCTGATTTTTGGAAGAGCGGTACAATTTATGTGAATTACATAAGTGATGATAAGTTCAATGAGCTTTGCAAAGAAAATGGCATTGATCCCGCAAGCTACTATGAAGTTTCAAATTCGGGTGAAATCAATTGCCTTCTTATGGATAATATTTCGCATAAAAAAGGCGAAAACAATGTTTTTTCTCAAAACATTATAGGCAAGCAGATTTTCAGCAATTATGATCAGGAAAAGATCTGTAAAAACACAGTATCTGCTCTTATTGATTATTCAAGTAATGATATTTGCGGCTTGAATCCTAAAAATAATGCAAGTGCATTTGCTCCTATAAGTGCATATAAAAAAGCCGTTTTGGCAGGCTTTACCGATAAAACTTCGGCTTCGTATTCAATCGCAATAAAAACTGAAAATCATGCCGAGGTTACCGATGCCGTGAATAAATCGATTGATGATTATGTGCTAATAAATAATTTATCTAACTGCAGCTTTGCGGTTCAGGATGTTGTTAAAACTTTTCAAGCCATGAGCACCACATTGTTTATTATTCAAGTATTTTGCTATGGCTTTATTGCACTGATGATTCTTATTTCGTTTGTAAATATTCTTAACACAGTCACAACCGGCATTGATTTGCGCCGCAGAGAATTTGCAATGTTTAAATCAGTCGGTATAACACCCAAGGGCTTCAATAAAATGATTTGCCTTGAAAGCTTGCTTTACGGCATTAAGGCTCTTGTTATTTCAATACCCGTCAGCATTTTACTCTCTTTTTTGATGAACGTGCTGCTCGGTTCAGATCAAATTCCGTTCACCGTTAATGTGCCTCTTTATCTGGCGGTGGTTGCTGTTGTTTTTGTTTTGGTCGGCACCGGTATGTTACTTGCCGTTTCTAAGTTGAAAAAAGATTCAATAATAGAGGCTTTAAAAGAAGATATTTGCTGATTTGCATAAAAAAAGAACCGCAGTTCGTCTGCGGTTCTTTTAATTTTTTATTCGGTTGTTGCTTCTTTTTTCTTTAATTTTTCAACAAGCATTCTTGAAACCTTGTAAACGTCTCCGCAACCGAGTGTTATAACAAGATCTCCTTCCTTGCAATTCTCGGCAAGGTAATCGGCAATATCCTTAAGCTTGTCGATTTGAATGCAACCCGGAATTTTAGATGAAAGATCCGTTGCTTTAATTCCGATTGTGTTAACCTCACGGCTGCCCATAATTTCGGAAACAACGCATTTATCCGCAATTTGAAGCACACGGGCAAAATCGTCAAGCAAGCGTGAGGTTCTTGAATAGGTGAAGGGCTGGTGAACCGCCCAAACGCGTTTGTATCCCATTTTCATTGCCGCTTCAAGCGTAACCTCAATTTCCCTCGGGTGATGTGCATAATCGTCTGCCACGGTAACGCCGCAGTATGTGCCTTTAAGCTCAAATCTGCGCCCTGCGCCGGTGAAATCGGATAATCCGTGCGCCGCTTTTTCAACATCTGCGCCGCTCTTAATGCAGGCGATAAAAGCTGCGAGGGAATTAAGCACATTGTGCTCGCCCGGAATGTGAAGATAAATGTGCGTGATAAATTCGTCGCCGTGGTAAACATCGTATTCGATATGAAAGCCGCCCGGCACATTTATATTGCGCGCCGTCCATTCATTTTCGGGATTTTTACCGAAGGAAATAAGCTCTTTGCCATCAATGCCTTTAAGCATATCAACCGTGTTGGCGTCGTCGCCGTTATAAATAATCGTTTTTGTAGTCTTTTCGCAGAATTTGCGGAAAGATTTTTTTATGTTTTCAAGATTACCGAAGAAATCAAGGTGATCCTCGTCAATGTTAAGCACAACGGCCATGTCGGCGTTCATGTGCAAAAATGTGTTGTTAAATTCGCAGGATTCGCAAACAAAGTTTTGCGTTTTGCCCACTCTGCCATAAGCGTTTATGATCGGCAGCTTTCCGCCTATAACGGCGCTGGGATCAAGGTCGGATTCCAAAAGTGCCTGTGTAATCATGGAAGATGTTGTTGTTTTGCCGTGAGTGCCGCAAACGCCGATGCAATTTGAGTAAATTCTGCTGATTGCCCCTAAAAGCTCCGCTCTTTCAAAGGTGGGGTAGTTGGCCTTTGCAAATTCAAGCTCCTCGTTGCCTTTTAAAATTGCGTTTGTGTAAATAACAAGCTGTGTGTCCGGCGAAATGTTTTCTTTTTTTTGGCCGAGAAAAACCTTGGCACCCTCGTTTTCAACGCGCCTGAAGGTTTCCGTGTCGTTATTGTCCGAACCCGTAACTTCATATCCGAGCGAAATCAAGATTTCCGCAAGCGGGCACATACCTGCGCCGCCGATACCTATAAAATGCACCTTTTTAACTTCTTTTAATATATCATCAATATGCTTCAAAGCCGAATGCCTCCGTTGGAATTATAATTTATAATATTATACAACCTTTTACCGCAAAAATAAACATTAAAATTTGATGGCAACAAAATATTTTGAGCATATGATAAAAATGAACGGGGTGATTATATGAAGTTAGGCGATTTTTGGATTTGGAGCGAGGAAAACGAAAGGCTCTTATTTGCCGCCGATTACCTTGAAAAGTGCGGCTATAACAGAGTTAAAAGCCTTGAATTGTGCGATTTTGCACTGCTTCCCGTGCCGACAAAAAAATATATGCTTGATTCACTCGGCGGAAAATTTGCGCTTTACGGCGGCGGAGAATATGAAAACGGCATAAACTATATGAAAAACGAAAAATATGTGCTGAAAAACGCATTTTTAACAGCCGAGGGTGCTGTAACTGCACTTGAAAACGAAAACGCCGATTCTTTAATCGATAAAAACATACTTATAATCGGCTACGGCAGAATTGCTAAGGCTCTGCACCGCCTGCTTGCCGCATACGGCAGTAATATAACCGTGTGCTCCAGAAGTGCCGAATCGGCGGAACTCAGCAGTTTTTACGGTGCAAGTCATATTTATTTCCCCGAGCTGAAAAAGAAAAATGATTTTGATATTGTTATTAATACCGTGCCGCACATTGTTTTAACCGAAGCGGAGCTTAAAGCGCTGAAAAAATCGGTTATCATTCTTGATTTGGCATCTTTCCCCGGTGGGGCAGACACTCTCATGGCAGCAAGCCTTGGCTTAAAAATCATAAACGGCAGGGGAATGCCTTCAAAATTCACGGCTAAAGCTGCCGGCGAGGCTATCGGTTGTGCGGCAGACGAAATTATCAGGCAATTATAATTGCCGCATGGAGGAGTTAATTTGAAAATCGGCTATGCTTTAACAGGCTCGTTTTGCACTTTTTCAAAATCCGTAAGCGCGCTCAAAGAGCTTGTTAAAAGCGGATATGATGTTTATCCGATTATGAGCGAAAATGCATACAGCATCGACACACGCTTCGGCGATGCAAAGGATATTCAAAATGAAATTATTGCAATAACCGGGCACAGCATTATCCATAAAATAGAGCAGGCGGAGCCGATAGGCCCGAAAAAGCTGTTTGATATTTTGTGCATCGTACCCTGCACGGGAAACACACTTGCTAAGCTTTCAAACGGCATTGCCGATACCTCGGTAACAATGGCGGCAAAAAGCCATTTGCGCAATTCAAAGCCCGTTATCATCGGCGTTTCCACAAATGACGCGCTCGGCGCCGCCGCCAAAAATATAGGCAATCTTATGAATTACAAAAACTATTATTTCGTTCCCCTCGGAATGGATGATTGCATTCATAAGCCAAAATCAATGGTTTGCGATTTTTCACTTGTGAAAGACTCTGTTGACAGGGTTGCAAACGGTGAGGAAATTTTGAAAAAAATATTTTGATAATTGTTGACTTTTCGCCATAATTTGATATATTAATTATTATGCGCATTCATAAATGATATATATGAGCTTGCGCATAATCGGGTTACAAAGAGGAAGTGCATAATTGGAAAAAATTATTGATTTGAAGGATATTACTGTTAAATACGGTGATAATGTAATACTTGATAAATTAAATCTTTCAATAAATAAAAAAGAGTTCATAACGCTGCTTGGTCCTTCCGGCTGCGGCAAAACAACCACTCTTCGCTGCTTAGCGGGTTTTGTTGAGCCCAACGGAGGCGATATAGTGTTTGAGGGTAAGGTAATAAACGATATCCCGCCGCATAAACGCAAGGTAAACACTATCTTTCAGCGCTATGCTCTTTTTTCGCATATGAATGTTTTTGAAAATGTGGCTTTCGGCCCCGAAATTCAAAAAATGAGCAAAAGCGAAATTCGCAAAACTGTTGCCGAAATGCTTGAGCTCGTCAATTTAAAGGGCTTTGAAAAGCGGCAAATAAGCAGCCTTTCGGGCGGTCAGCAGCAAAGGGTGGCAATCGCGCGCGCACTTGCAAACAGGCCGCATGTGCTGCTGCTTGACGAGCCTCTCGGTGCGCTTGATTTAAAGCTTCGCAAGGATATGCAAAAGGAGCTTAAAGCTATTCAAAAACGCCTTGGCATAACATTTATTTATGTTACTCACGATCAGGAAGAGGCGCTTTCCATGAGCGATCGCGTTGTTGTTATGGACAAGGGTAAAATTCAGCAAATCGGCACTCCCGAGGATATATATAACGAGCCTGTAAACGCATTTGTTGCAGATTTCATCGGCGAATCGAATATAGTTGATGCCGTTATGATTAAGGATTATTATGTTCGCATTTCGGGTGTTGTGTTTGATTGCCTTGATAAAGGATTCGAGCCTAACGAAAAGGTGGAAGCCGTTATTCGCCCGGAGGATATAAAAATCCACGAGCTCGGCACAAAAGACACACTTCCCGGCAAGGTTACGGATGTTGTGTTTAAGGGCACATTCTTTGAAACCTTCGTTGACGTGGGCGGCTTCATTTGGCTTGTGCAAACAACGGAATATCATAAGGTGGGCGAAACCATCGGCATGTATATCGACGCCGATTCGATTCATGTTATGAAGCGCAGTGAATACAGCGGTGAATTCGGCGATTATTCCTGCTTCTCGGATGAATTTGACCATATTAACGACGCCAATTATGATTGGGAGGCCGAAAATGAATAAAAGCCTTTCAAGAAAGCTTGTCGATAAGCCTTATATAGTGTGGTCGGTGTTGTTTATAATCGCGCCGCTTGTTATGGTGCTTTATTATGCTTTCACGGATACCTCGGGTGCTTTTTCGCTTTCAAGTATAAACGTAATCCCCGCCTACACATCCACGATTTTACTTTCGGTTATTTACGGTGTAATTGCTTCTGCGATATGCCTTTTAATCGGCTATCCGTTTGCATATTTGCTCACTAAAACAAAGCTGAGCACGCAAAGTATGATGGTTTTGCTTGTTATGCTTCCGATGTGGATGAATTTCCTTATCAGAACATATTCGTGGATGACGATTTTGGGCGACAGCGGTATTATAAACACTGTTTTAGGCGTTCTCGGCTTGGGAAGCGTTAAGCTTATAAATACCGGCGGCGCCGTTATTTTGGGCATGGTCTATAATTTCTTGCCTTATATGATTTTGCCGATTTATTCCGTTATTTCAAAAATGGATAATTCGCTTATCGAGGCCGCTCAGGATCTCGGCTCATCCAAGGCGCAGATTTTTCGCAAGGTTATTATGCCGCTTTCTCTTCCCGGTGTTATAAGCGGAATAACCATGGTTTTCGTACCCTGCGTTTCCACTTTCTATATCACTCAAAAGCTCGGCGGCGGCCAAGTAGTTTTGATAGGCGATATAATCGAAACACAGTTTCAAACGGCAAATAACTATCACCTCGGTGCAAGTCTTTCACTCGTGCTGATGGTGCTTATAATTGTCTGCCTCGGAATAATGAATTTCCTCGGCGCGGATCAAGAATCGGAAGGGGGAGTTATCATATGAATAAAGCAAAGCTTTCCCCCGGTGCAAAAATCTATATGGCGCTTATTCTGATATTTCTTTATGCGCCTATTGCCGTTATGGCTGTTTTTTCGTTTAACAGCAGTGCGGGCACCTATGTTTTTACAGGCTTTTCCACAAAATGGTGGAACGAGATGTTTCACAATTCCGCAGCCATGGGTGCGCTGAAAAACACCTTGCTTCTTGCTGTTTGCAATGCCATTACGGCAACTGTTATCGGTACAATGGCGGCGGTAGGGATATATAATTACAGAAATAAGTATCTTAAAAGCGCCGTTATGACGGTTACAAATATCCCGATGATGAACCCCGAAATAGTAACAGGTATTTCGATGATGCTGCTTTTTGTTTTCGCGGCAGGTATCGTGAATAAGTCAAATGCGCTCAATTTTTGGTCGCTTCTTATTGCGCATATAACCTTTTCATTGCCGTATGTGGTGCTTAATGTGCTGCCTAAATTAAAGCAGTTTGATATAAATGTGTATGAAGCGGCGGTTGACCTCGGCTGCAAGCCCGTTAAAGCTTTTTTTAAGGTTGTGCTTCCGAATATAACCACGGGTATTATAACCGGTCTTGTAATGAGCTTTACGCTTTCGCTTGATGATTTCATCATATCTTATTTCACAAACGGCCCAAGCTTTCAAACGCTTCCCATTTATATATTTTCACTCACCAAAAAAAGGGTAAAGCCGGATATGTATGCGCTTTCAACCCTTATGTTCCTCGTTGTTCTTGTGCTGCTTATTTTGATGAATATTGCGCAAAATAAAGCCGAAAAAAGAAAGGGGGAGGGCAGATGAAAAAGCTTGTTTCATTTTTTCTTTGTCTTGTGCTTTCCCTTTGTGCAACATATTCCGTTGCGCTTGCCGCGGTTGATGACGGCGATGTTTTCACCGCCGAGCAGATTGAATATTATAAGAGCCTCGGCCTTCAGGGCACAACGGTGAATGTTTATAACTGGGGCGAATATATTTCAGATGGCTCCGAGGATTCCATGGATGTTGTTTCGGAATTTGAAAGGCTAACGGGCGCAACGGTTAATTACACCAATTACGAATCAAACGAAAATATGTATTCAAAGCTTGCAGGCGGCGGCGTTTCATATGATGTTGTCGTTCCGAGCGATTATATGATTGAAAGGCTTGCCGATGAGGGAATGCTTCAGGAAATTGATTGGAACAATGTTCCCAACAGGGCTTTGATTGACGAAAAATATCAAAATCTGTATTTCGACCCGGAACAAAAATATTCGCTTTGCTATAATGTCGGCACCACGGTGCTTATTTATAATAAAAATCTTGTTTCCGAAACGCCCGACAGCTGGAGCGTGCTTTGGGATGAGCAATATAAAGGCAAAGTGCTGATGTTTAACAACTCGCGCGATGCTTTTGCAATTGCCCAGGCAATGCTCGGCCAGAATTTTAACTCGCAGGATGAAAGCGATTGGAATAAAGCCGCAGAGCTTCTTGCCGAGCAAAAGGATAAAACAAATCCCGTTTATGTTATGGACGAGGTTTTTAATCTTATGGAAAGCGGCGAATATGCATTCGCCACTTACTATGCCGGCGATTATGCACTTATGGCAGATAATAATCCCGATTTGGGCTTTTGCTTTCCCAAAGAGGGCGTAAATATTTTTTACGATGCATTTTGTATTCCCACCTGTGCGCAGAATAAAAAAGGTGCCGAGGCGTTTATCAATTTTATGCAGGAGCCGCAGGTGGCGCTTGAAAATTCGGAATTTATCTATTATGCCTCACCTAATGTAACTGTTAGAGAAAACGAGGATTCCTCGCTTTACGGAAACGAAGCCGTTTATCCCGTAGAGCAACCCGAGGGACAGTATTTCAATAATTTGCCTCAAAATATATTGGAGCTTCAGTCCGATTTGTGGACGAGGGTTAAAAGCGGTCAGCTGTCGTTCAACAGCAAAAGCCGCGAAAAAAGAATTTATATCGAATTTTCCGTGATCGTCGGCCTTGCGGTGCTCGGCGTTGGCGCTAAGCTTATATATGATGCCAAAAGCAGAAGATTTGAAGATTTGAGTGATGTTTATGAGCAAAATTCAAAATAATGCCGATTTCAAAAATTGCCGCTGTGTGATTTTCGATTTGGACGGCACTTTGGTTAACACTATCGACGATTTGGGCCTCGCATGCGATTATTTGCTGAAAAAAGCAGGCAGGCCGCTTAAATGGAGCGTGGATGATTACAGGCAATTCGTCGGCAACGGCGCCAAGTTGCTTGTTAAGCGCGCATTTGAGGATACCTTGTCCGACGAAGAGCTTGAGCGCCAGTACGAACTCTTCAAGCCCGAATATGATGCAATTAAGCTTGACCATGCATATATTTATCCCGGTATCAAAGAAGTTCTTGAAGGACTTAAAGCGGCGCATAAAAAGCTGATTGTGTGCACAAATAAGCCTAATGTTGCGGCAAACGGCATGATCGAAGCTCTTTTCGGCAAAGATGTGTTCGATATTGTGCGCGGTAATGTGGACGGCAAACCGAAAAAGCCCGATCCCACGGTGCCGCGTGAATTGATTGCTTCTCTCGGCGTTTTGTCGGATGAATGCGTTTGGGTAGGAGACAGCGATGTTGATATACTTTCGGCGCAGAATTTGGGCTGCAAAAGCATTGGCGTAACTTGGGGCTTCAGAAGCAGAAAATTGCTTGAATCCTGCGGCGCCGATGTTATAATTGATGAGCCGAAAAATATTTTAAAAACTTTTGATATTTTTTGCAAATAAGTGTTGACATTTCAATTCTTATCTGTTATAATCTCAATCGTTGTGAGCGAGAGTGGCGGAATCGGCAGACGCGCACGTTTGAGGGGCGTGTGGGGCGACTCGTACGGGTTCAAGTCCCGTCTCTCGCACCAAAGAGCGGTTATTTCCATTTGGATTTAACCGCTTTTTTATTTTGTCTTTTCTGCTTTGCGGTCTTGCAGAAATTAGAGGGTGAGTATATGGCTTATTCAAAAAGAAATAATGCGCTTGAATTTTATCGCTTTGTTTTTATAGTTTTCATATTTTTTATGCATTTTCGCTCTTACGGCGGATTTGAGGGCGATAAGAATTATTTTGCCGGCGGCTATCTCGGCGTTGAATATTTTTTCATTCTCAGCGGCTTTTTTATGATGCAAAAAATCGAAAAGCTGTTTGCTTCAAATAATTCCTTAAATCCCGAAAAAAGCACCGTTTCGTTTTTTGCCGCCAGAGTCAAAAGGCTTTATCCGCTTTATATTTTCTCGCTTTTTCTTTTTATGCTTGCACTTAAAATCGTTAAGCCCGAATACGGCTTGCTTTCACATGCGAAAGACGGCTTTGCGGATTTCTTTATGCTTCAGGTGTTTTTTGAAAAAGAGCCGGTTAATCTGCATCTGTGGTTTGTAAGCGGGCTTCTTTGGGGCTCCTTTCTCGCTTATTATCTTGCCGTTAAATATCGCGAAAAATACACCTGTATTATCGCTCCGCTTGCTTTTCTCGGCTTTGCGGGGTATTGCTTCACAAATTTCGGAAAGATTGATATAACAAGCATTTCGCCCGTTTTCCTCGGCGCGTTTTTCAGGGCTTTTTCTGAAATAGGTATCGGCTGTACGCTTTATTGCATTTATAATAAGCTTAAAAACCGTGATTTTTCCAAGCTTGATAAAATCACGCTCTCCGTTTTGGAAATCATATTGCCGCTTCTGTGCGGATATATCGCGTGGCGCGGGCATTGGAATATTCTTGATTTTATAGCCCTTTTTGCGATTTGCGCGCTTATTCTCGTTACCGCGCTCGGGCAGGGCGTTGTTTCAAAATTGCTCAATAATAAATTCAGCGGCTTTCTCGGCTCAATAACTTATGCCATGTATTTGAATCAGGCAGTGTTTATTTATGTCGGCGAGCGCGATTTAAATTGCGAATTTCGGCTTCTTGTGCTTGTTGACCTTGCCTGCCTTGTTGCATTTTCTGCCGTAGTAACGGCTGCCTATAATAAGATAGTATCTAAATTAAAAAATAAATCATTTAATAAAAAGATTGGCGGTGAAGTTAAATGAGGCTTGTAACTCCGTCTTTTTATAAGAATTTTAAATGCATCGCGGGAACGTGCCCGGATTCCTGCTGCCAGGGGTGGGAGGTTGACGCGGATGAACGCTCGCTTGCGTATTACGAAACACTTGCCGGTGAAATCCGCGAAAGAATAGACAGCGTGCTTGATAAGGACGAATACGGTAACACGGTTTTTCGCCTTACTCCCAATAAACGCTGCCCGTTTTTAAATGACGGCAATTTGTGTGATATGCATATCGCAATCGGGGGAGAGCATACTCCGTTTACCTGCCGCACTTTTCCGCGCTTCATAAACGATTTCGGCGGCACACGCGAAATGGGCATTTCCTATTCGTGCCCCGTTGCGGCGGATATAATGTGGAGCGAAAAAACTGATTTTGACTTCGTGAGCGAAATAAACGATTTGCCGCCGTCGCTCAACGATATTGACGCCGAGCTTTATTTTCAGCTTTTGACCGCACGCAAAAAAGCGTATGAGATTGTTAAAAATTCCGCGCAGCCTCTTAATAAGCGCATGGCTGAGCTTCTCGATTTCGGCGTGCAGCTTCAAAACGAGATTGGGCCGTATGCGGAGGGAAGCGCTCCTGCGCCTTTTGCAAGCACTTTTGATAATCCCGAGCTGATTAACCCGGAGTGGCGCGAAAAGGTTGAAAACGCCGAACTTAACCCTTCTGCAATCAACTCCAAAAGCTGCGAGAATATTGCCGTGTATTTCCTTTTCAGATATTTTATGCAGGCTGTGTATGACGGCGATGTGCTTTCAAAAATCAAAGCCGCCGCCGTGGGGCCGCTCATTCCCGCATTTTTCGGTAATGACGCGTGGACGGTGCACCTTTGGAGCAAGGAAACCGAACATAGCGATGTGAATATGGAAAGATATAAAAAAGAGCTTCGCAATAATTTTGCTCTTAATGCTTCGGAATTAAAGAAATATTATATGTTTTGATTTATTGTGATTATAATATGTTTGGTTTATTATGATTATATAAGCACCCAATGCGAATTTGGGTGCTTTTTTTATGCTCGAAAGTGATTGATTGTGTAAAATTTATGTAAACTAATTATGAACATAGCGCAAATTTATATGCATATAATGGGATTGAAACTAAAATAAGTGCAAATATTAAATTCACGGTGTGAATATCAGACAATTAAGATTATGACAATATTGCAAATCTGTATAAATTGCAAAGCAAATTGTTAATTTTTTATTGACAAATAATTATCAGTATAATATTATAATCATGATATATTTTAAAATTGCCGTAATTATGTGCGGCAATGACGCCTGTGCAAATTATGCAGCGGATGCAGTCAGTAAATCCCGCATTTTCGGCACGGTATGTTTATAAGGAGGCATAATTATGAAAAAACATTTTTCAAAAAAAGCAATTGCGCTGTTTCTTGCTGTGCTTATGCTTGTCACAAGCGCGCCTTTAGTTGCGTTCGCCGACGGCACAACATGGACTCGTGCTGCTTCCACGGATTTCTCCAAATCATTTTGGGGTGAAAAGGCAACTTCCGGCAGCGATACACGCCGCCAGATAACCGGCTCTGCTTATGTTGACGGCGATAAGACCATGAACTGGACTGCAAACTCATATCATGACAATACAATGACGCTTGACAGTAAAGGCCTTTATATTGCAGACGGTTATACTTTCATGAATCAGTATTCCGGCCTTGGCTACACACCCATCACAGGTGCAGACAGCTTTAAGGTTGATTTGGAATATACTGTTCAAAACGACGAGTCTTCCGTCACAGGCAGATACGGCTTTTTGGCAATCGGTATGTCTGATTCGGCTGTTCTGGGAAAGCAAAATGCAGATATGAAAGATCCCAGCTGGGCTTTTGTGCAAGACCTTTGCGGCCCTGCTTATTCGGCAGGTAACACCCTCACCAGCACTTCAAGCAGCTCTTATAACCTTTCTCACAGCTCAACAATTTTGAAGCGGAATGAAACATATCACTATGTTTTAACTTATGTTGATGGTTATTTCCACGCTTACATTACCGATGCAAGCGGTAAGCTTGTTCAAAACCTTTTCAAAGGCTATAGCAAAATAGACACTTCCAAAATCTCTAATATTGCAATCGGTGATGAGGATGGCAGCTATTACTGCGATGATCAGCTTTATAACGGCATCACTTTCTACACCGGCACAAAGTCTGATGCAACGCCGAATAAGCTTCCTGCAGATGTTAATAAATATCTCTTCGCTTATTTCACCGGTAACGACAGTGAATATATCCGCTTCGCTGTTTCTGACGACGGTGAAAACTTTGAAGCTTTAAACGGCAACAGATCTTTTATTAATCAAACAACAACGGAATCATATCCTAAGAAAGACGGCGTTCCCTCAACAGGCTCGGGCACCGCAGCCACAGGCCATGCAAGAGACCCGTATATCTTCCGTGCGGAAGACGGCAGCTATTATATGCTTGCAACTGATATGAATTCTGTTAACGGCTCATCTTGGAGCGGCAACAGCAAGATTATGTGCTGGCATATCACCGATCTCGGCGATATTGAAAGCGTTGTTCCTTGGAATATTGATCTTAAGGATGTTTTTGGCAAGGATATAGACAGAGCTTGGGCTCCTCAGGCTATCTGGGATGCAAACCGCCAAGAGTATATGCTTTATCTCTCCATCAAAACAGCGGATAACGGCTCAACGGTTCTCTATTATGTTTACACACCCGATTTCAAAACATTCACTTCCGAGCCTGCTCTTTTGATGTCCAACACATCTGCTCAATACAGCTCATCCAATAAAACCGTTGATACGATAGACGGTGATATCACTTACGATTCGGCAAAGAACCTTTACTATATGTTCTATAAGAACGATGATAGTGACGATCTCTATTGGGCAACAAGTGCAAACATTAACGGCCCATACGCCGGCACTTCTGTCTTTAACGGCGACGGCGGTAATACGGATATCGACAATCTTGAAGGAGTCCAGGTATATCGTTCTCTTGCAGACGGTAAATATATTCTTATGGCCGATACTTACGGCAATCCTATTTTCGCTGTTTTCAACGGCTACGATTTGGAGAACGTTTATAGTAATGCGCAAACTGAAAATAATATCAACCATCTTTCTCCCCGTCACGGCTCCGTAACATATATTTCATCTTCCGATTATGATAAGCTCGCAACTAAATACGGCAAAGAAACCTATGATTCATCGGGTGTTATGTCCGGTGAAGATGTAAATGATTGCCTTGTTGCAAGATATTTCACAAATTCGGATTTAACTTATGATGCTGCAGATAAAAACGGCAAAAACACTCTTGTTAATGTCGGCGCAACTGCCGTAACAACAAAAGATGCAAACGGCAAAACAATTGCAGCGGCTCGCTTCCAGCCGACTGATGCCGTAAACAGTTCCGGCACAAAGAACGGCGGTTATGCTTATCTTAACAATACAACCGATTTGTTTAATGGCGTAGATGATAAATCCGGCGTAACCTTCTCTTGGTACGGTTATTCAACCAAAACAAGCATCGATGGGCAAAATGACTTCAGCGGCCACTTCTTTGATTGGACTTCCGCTAAGGAGCCCGGCACTCTTGCTTGGGATTCTGCAACAGAATCGCAATTGAATAATGCTTATATGTATGTAACTGCCGGCAACTCACTTGGCGTAAACAATAACGGCACCAACAACTTCATGAAGGGCTATATGGGCAGTGATAATCTTCGCAGCTGGCACCTTTATACCATGACTGTTACAGATTCTTATATCCATTATTTCGTAGACGGTCAGCTTATTAAAACCACCTACAACAAGGATATGAAGTCCGTTAATAAGCAGGGCACACCGCTTTATTTCTCTGATTCTCAGGGTTCAACGATAGAAAGATTAAAATCAGGAAATCTCTTCTTCGGTATTTCTTCCTATGGTCAGGATCTTATGCTTGATGGTTATATTTCCGATTTCAGAATTTATAACAGAGCGCTTTCTGCAAATGATATAACAAAATCTCTTGCAGAGCTTGATAATGTTTATCCAACAACAGCTTTGGATAAAAATGCCCGTTCATATTTTGACCCGTTTGAAACAACAACAATCGGCACAAACAGTTACACTGCATATAATGCAACCGTTGCCGATCCTAAAGCAATTCAGGGTCAGGTCGGCAGCTTTGCGCAGGCAAGCGGAGTTGGCTTTGATTCGCACTACACTTATGCTGCTAATGATTCTGCCGCAAACGGCTACACCATCAGCACCTATTATAATCCGGGTGAAACTATTAACACCGGCACTGTATTCTCGCTCGGCAAGGCGTCCGGCTCTGCCGCATCACGCGCTTACTTTGAGCTCTCGGAAGACGGCACTCTTCATTATGCTTGGGAAGAGGGCATCGATAAGTCAGCAATTGATATTGCAAATGTCTTCGGCAGCCAGGGTCTCACGGCAGATAAATGGAATCATATAGTTATTCAGGTTCAGCCCGATGCTGATTTTGATGTTGTTTACACCTATGTTAACGGTCAGCTTGTCAGCAAGGTAAACACTTACACAGCAGAAAACTCACTCGTTAAGGGCAAGGCAATTCATGATTATCTTGCTCAGGAGCACACTGTTTCTTACGGTAAGAGCTACGGCGGATACGCTTCACCTGCAGACGGCTTTATTAATAACTTCGCCATTTATAACGGCACTTATGCCGCCAAGGATATTTATCTTCAGGATAACCTTGAAATAGCAGATACTCTTCTTAATGAAACAATCACCGAATTTGAAGAAAAAATTCAGCAGATTGATGATAATATGAACACCGTATTCACTAATATGGGTGCCGCATATAAGATTTATGATGAGGCTCAGCGCCATAAAGCGGCTGTTGAAAAAGGTGAAAAAGAAGTTAATCCGGAAGAAATTTCAGAACTTTATACTCAGATGATGACCGCTCTTAACAGCGATAACATGAAAGAGTATTCAAAGCCAGAAACCTTAAACGGCATAACTACCGGTAACAGTAGCGTTATCGATGAAACATATACTCATAATATGCTTTCATCTGTTAATACTTCGTCAATTATCAGGCCGGAAACCAAGGATGGCTATAATGTCGGTATTGCCTCCGGCTCATTTGTTTGGCTTTATAACGGTGCAGAAGACACTTCAACTGCTCCCATAAACGCCGGTATCTATAAGAGAGATAATACCGGCACTGACGCATACGCCGAAACGATTTATCCATCTGCCGGCGATGTGGCACTTGCAGATCTTTGGCACTTTGATATGACCCAAACCTTCAGTAATGTTGACAACCTTAATTTTAATGGTTGGTATTACAGTGGCGGCGGAAGACTGAATCATACTTCGTCATATGATAAATCCACAAACAGAATTAACTGCCCCGGTAAAGTTAATGGTGCACAGCAATGGCAGGCCGGTTCAAACTATTTAAAGTATACCGGCACGGGTCCTACCGAAACAGACCACAGCAATGTTAATTCTTATTGGACTTCTATCACTCCGACTTATACATCGGATGCAAGCGTTAAAACAAATGTTTTTGGATCGTATTGGGTAACTTCTCTTACAATACCATCAACCGGCCCAATTTATGTTGTAAGCTTTGTTCCGGTTAAAGAAGCATTGTTCAATAAGGATCGTTTGAACATTTTGTCTCATATCTATGATTATGACCCCGAATCTGCTCAGGAGCTTCTTGATGCTTATGATGCTCTCACAAGCCAAAGCTATATGATTGATGTTGTAAACAGCGATAATGTTACCACTCTTGCAAACACACTTTGCGAAAAGGTTAAAAAGCTTGAAAGCATTGATGTTTCAAAGATAGAGCAAAAAGCGGATTATACCGAGCTTAACCAAACTGCCGCTGAATATGAATCATTATATAATGAAGCATTGCAGCATAAGGATGAATACACTTCAGACGCTTGGACGGCTTTTGAATCTGCTTATAATGCGGTTAAAAATCACTATACTTCTCTTGACCCGTTTGGCGATAATCAGCCTTTCGTAACCAAGCAGTCAACCGTAACCCGTCTTTCAAACAACATTAAGACCGCTTATGCGCATTTAACCAATAAGGCAGATTTTTCTCCTGTTGATACTAAAGTTGCAGACGGCACGGCTTACACAATCAATAAAAACCAAAACAACCTCACCGCAAACGGTGATCAGAAATATACTTACAGCACATATAATGCATTCTCGCAAAGCTATGATGCTGCTAAGGCTATTTCAAGCACAGATGATGCTGTTAAGAAAAACACGCCTAAATATCTTATCAGCTATGTAAACACAAATCCCGATTTGGATCAATACGGCCCTTATATCGCTTACGACAGAGTAGGCAATGTTGTAACCTCCGGCTTTGTTTATGATTCAAACGGCAATCTTGATCTTAACGCTTCCGGCGTTGACAGGCTTGTTTATGTTGGCACCTATTATGACAAAGATGCCGGCGGCAAGTACACCGAAGATCGTCTTGAAGAAGGCGACTACATTAAGGACGATAAAGCAGGCTATGTTAATGTAAGAAATGCAAGATTCATAATTAAATCCGTAAGCGATTCAGAGCTTTCTTCGGCACAAAAGAATATCGATCTTTCAAGCTCAAATCTTGTTGCCACAAATGATAATCTTACCGAAGTTGCAGATTACACCGCTTATGATGCAGCAACAAATATTCTTAAATATCAGGATATGGCTGCATTCAGCGCGAAATACAGATTTGATATCGGCACAGTTGCAGATCAGTCCATTTACGGCATAGTTACCGCAAACGGCACAAAGGCTTCAACCGTAACTTATGCAAACGGCGTAAGCGCAGGCTATTCAATCACAACTCCTTCTTTCAAAACCGCAGGTGCTTCTGCATATGTTTTGGCAAACGATAAATCTTATAAAGATTTCTCTAAGGAGGATCAAACCAAGCTTGATAGCTACACCTCAAAGATTCTTTCGGATCTTAATGAGGCAAACACGGATGATAATTCTTCTATCCGCAGCACATACACCGTTACGCTTAATGTTAAGTTTGACGACGGTACTTCAACCGTAACAAACTCTCAAATCCTTAAATACGGCAACACTTATTCTGTTAACCTTAACACACTTTCAAGTGTTCCGAGCGGCTATAAGTGCTATCGTTGGGAAGTTGTTTCCGGCTCAACCAAGCAAACAAATATTCCTGCATCTCAAACCTATAATCTGAAGATTAACAGCAACACTGAAATCACCGCATATTGCTCTAAGCAGGCTGTTGATGAGAATTATGTTAAGGTTCAGATTTATGATAAGTTCGGCAGCCTTGTTCAAGAGCACAACGTTGCCAAGGATGTTCAGTTAACTCTTAAGAACGGCTCCTATGTAATCGATTCTGCAACCTTTGATTCAAGCAATCTCTCATCGCTTGAAAACACACCTTACTTCACATTCAAGGGTTGGAAGGTTAATAATTCGGATATTGCAAACGACACAACCATCACGGTTGGCGATTATGCAGGCAGCGATAAGATTCTCAGAGCACAAATGGTATTCGATAAGGCTGCAGACACTATTACCGTAACTATGGACGGTGTGCCTCAGTATTATGAATACGATAAGTATGAAACCGTTAATGCTGCAGAAGGTGCTTACGGTATCGCAGCTGAAATAAACGGCACATTCTATCCCGTTTCTTATTCTGATTCCTATTCATTCCTCACTTCGGGCGATTTGAATTTCTATTCAATTTATAAGAACGGTGAAGGCGATTACACAATCGGCGGCGTTCCAATAACAGATAATCGCCAAATAGTTTCTCTTGACAATAGATTACCTTTCGTTTATTCTATAGGTAAGCTTGTTGCGGTAAACGGCAATAATCTGTTTGTAATGTACAGCGGTGCTTCAACAAAGAATCTCGGTCCTAATGTTGAGATAACCGAAATGGGCACTCTCTTCACAACGGATGCTTCGGTTGGCTCCGATATGAGCAAATTCATAATCGGCGCTTCCGGTGTAACTGCCGTTCCTGCAAAGAACCCGTCTTCCGATAACCAGTTTATGGCTAAGATTTCAACAGACAGCTCAACACAGGTTTATGCAAGACCTTATGTTAAGTATAAATGCACTGTTGATATAGACGGCGATGGTTCTTATTCACCTGCAACTATTCAAACTATAGCATATGGCAATATTTGCCATGATTGAGGAGGAGTGGAATAATGAAAAAATTATATGAATCTCCTCTTGCGGAGATTGAAAAGTTTACTGTTGCGGAGCAGATCACAACATCTTGGGATATTCACGGTGATGAAACTTTGGATGATACCGAGCTTCGTGAATTCTGAATTCAAAACAATGGAGCAGAGGCTTATGCCTCTGCTCTTTTCATTTTTAATAAAATACTTGTTCCCTTTTTTCAAATGTTTGTTAAAAATCACCTTTGCAAAAATCTTCTGCTTTGATATAATTATTTTATTAAATACATCGAGCAGCTAAAGCGTAAGACCGGATGACGGCCTTGCGCTTTTTTGCTTTTTTAGGAGGATTTTATGGAAAAAATTAAGCTTTGGAACAAGAATTTCATTATAGTAATAGTAATTAACTTTCTTGTGTTTTTAAACCACCTTATGGTGCTTTCAACTTTCCCGTTTTTTGTGCGCGAGCTTGGTTATTCAGACAGTGTTTCCGGCGCCTGCGCAACATTGTTTTCTGTTGTTGCCGTTTTCTTTCGGCCTTTTGTCGGCAAAATACTTGATTGCGGAAAGCGTAAGTCTGTTTTGCTTGTGGGATTGTGCGGAATGGCTTTAATGCCGCTTGGTTATCTTGTTGTTTACACATTTGCGGCATCCGTTTTTCTTGCCGTAATAATGCGTGTTGTGCACGGAATTTCTCTTGCTTGCTCAAACACTTCAACATCAACCGTTGCAACGGATGTTATTCCCAAGCCTCGCTTTGCAGAGGGAATGGGCATTTTCGGAATGGCAACGGCTCTTGCAACCGCATGTGCACCGGCAATCGGCGAATTTTTAATGAACAAAGGCTTCGGGCTTTTATATATTGTTTCTTGCGGGATAATGCTTTTTTCGCTTCTTTTGCTTGCTTTGCTCAAAACACCTAAGCTTAAAATTGAAAAACAACCTTTTTCTTTTAAAGATTTGATAGATAAAAATGCGCTTCCCGCATCTGCCGTTGCACTTGTTTTTCTGCTTACATACGGCGCTCTTGAAAATTATACTTTAAAATTTGCTTCCGATTTCTCCGATATAACGGTTTCCGGTGGTTTGTATTTTACCGTTATGGCAATTATGCTGCTTATAACAAGATTCTCTGTAGGAAAGGTTGCGGATAAAAAGGGCGAAGCTGTTTTTGTTTACACTTGTAATGCTTCAATGTTTCTTGCGCTGCTCGCTCTTGCTTTGTTTCCGAATAATGCGGGATTTATTGTTTCTGCTGTATTGTCCGGTTATGCTTTCGGCGGAATTGAGCCGTCTCTTCAGGCAATGGCGGTAAATATTGCACCTGCGAATAAGCGCGGTGCGGCTAATTCAACTTTTCTTTGTGCTTATGATATCGGCATCGGAATAGGGGGCGGCCTTGCGGGCGTTATGATTGATTATGTCGGTTATGAAAAAATGTTTGCTGTTATATCATTTGCAAATATTCTTTCCGTTGTTCTTTATTTCTTGTTCGGAAGAAAGCATCCGTCTTCTTTAACCTATAAAATCAAGCAAAGCAAAATGTAAACAAATAATGAATATTGTAAATAATGTGTTAACAAACTATTGACCTCAATATATACAAGTTCTATAATATTTAAAAAAATAAATGGCGCAGTTTATCTGCGCCATGTTTGATTATGTGGAGATTGTAATATGCTTAAATCAATGACCGGCTTCGGCAGAGCCGCGAAGGAGATAGACGGCTATGTTATTTCAGTTGAGCTTAAATCCGTTAATCACAGGTATTTTGAGTTCAATTGCCGCCTGCCGCGCCAATACGGATTTGCCGAGGAAAAATTAAAATCCTATATCAATTCAAAGGTTTCCCGCGGCAAGGTTGATTGCTATCTCGGAATAGAAGCTTTAAACAGCGATAATGCCGAGGTTGCCGTTAATCACACTTTGGCTAGCGCTTATGTTAAGGCGCTCGGCGAAATCAGCGAAAAATATTCGCTTAAGCCCGATTACGGCACTGTCGCGGTTGCAAAATTCCCCGATGTGCTTGTTGTTAAAAAGGCCGAGGAAGATGAAGAAAAGCTTTGGTCATATATTAGAGAGGTTGCCGACGAGGCAATTGAAAGATTTGTTTCCATGCGCGAGGTTGAGGGCGCAAAGATGAAAGCGGATGTTGAATCCAGAGCCGCTTATATTCTTGATTGCGTTAAATTTATCGAGGAGCGTTCTCCGCAAACCGTTAAGGAATATAACGATAAATTGATTGCCCGCGTCCATGAGCTAATCGGCGATGTTTCGCTCGATGAAGCAAGAATTATTCAAGAAGTTGCGATTTATGCCGATAAGGTGGCGGTTGCCGAGGAAACCGTTCGCCTGCGCTCTCATATAGAGCAGCTTTTCACATTCCTGCAGAGCGAAGAGCCGATCGGCAGAAAGATGGATTTCCTTGTGCAGGAAATGAACAGAGAATCAAATACCATCGGCTCAAAAGCCGGCGATGTTTCCATTGCCCGCAAGGTTGTTGACATTAAAGCGGAAATCGAAAAAATCAGAGAGCAAATTCAAAATATTGAATGATTCAGAGGTGCGTTTATGAACTTGGTTAATATCGGCTTCGGCAATCTCGTAAATGCAGACAGGGTTATTTCAATCGTAAGCCCGGAATCCGCTCCCGTTAAGCGCATTGTGCAGGACGCTAAATCAAACGGCGTTTTGATTGATGCCACTCACGGCAGAAAAACAATGAGCGTTATCGTTATGGATTCCTATAATGTGATTCTTTCCTATCTTGATTTATCGAAAATTGCCGAAAAATTCGGTGCGGAGGTTGATACACAATGAAAAAAACGGGCATGATAGTTATCCTTTCCGCTCCGAGCGGGTGCGGTAAAGACACCGTATTTAAAGAAATATCCAAAATAAGAAGCGATGTGTGCGAGTCGATTTCCGCCACCACAAGAGCTCCTCGAAAAGGCGAAATTGAAGGAGTTAATTACTTCTTTAAATCAACCGCCGATTTTGAAAACATGATAGAGGAAGATAGCTTCCTCGAATATGCCTGCTACAACGGTTGCTATTACGGCACTCCCGCCGCTCCTGCGCTTGCCGCAGTAAATAAGGGCAAAATTTGCTTTCTTATAATAGAGCGAAAGGGTGCTCAAAAGGTTATGAAAAATTATCCGGATGCAGTTTCCGTGTTCCTTATGCCGCCGGATATAAAAACTCTTGAGCGCAGGCTCAAAAAGCGCAACACGGAAAGCGAGGAAGCTATTAAAAAGCGCCTTAAAATCGCCGAAGAAGAAATTGAATACGCTTCAACCTTTAACTATGTTATCGTTAATAATAAACTCGAAAAAGCTGTTGAAGAGCTTAACGGTATTTTAGATAAAGAGCTTGAAAAACGTAATAAATAATATAAATTATTAAAACAACCATTAAAGGAGATAAAATTATGTTTAACCCCGATCTTAAAAAATTACTTAAAAATTGCAGCAGCAGATACAGTCTTGTTGTCGGCGTTGCCGAAAGAGCAAGGCAAATCAGAGACGACGCAGTTGAAAACGATGTTTTGCTTGATGAAAAAACGGTTTCAACTGCTATTAACGAGATTTATAACGGAAAATATGTTGTTGTTGAGCCGGATGAAATTAAATCCGACGAGGAAATAAAGAGAGAGGAAGAAGAAAAAGCCGCACGCGAAAAGGAAGTTGAAGCGGCTGTTGAGGCTGTTGCCGAGGCAAATGAAGAAGTTTCTTCCGAATCGGAGAATAACGGCTCCGAGGAATAATGAATCGCTTAATTGCAACGGTTGCGGTTGAAAACACTTTTTTTAATACAGATTCGGATTATGATTATTATGTGCCGCAAAAGCTTGAAAACTGCATTAAATGCGGCACAAAGGTTAAGGTTCCGTTCGGTAGGGGCAATGTGCTGCGAAGCGGCATTGTTTTAAGCGTTTTCAGCGGCATAAATTCCGAATTAAAGGAAATACATTCGGCAGACGATAAAATCATTCCTCTTGATGAAGAAATGATTCAACTTGCGCTTTGGCTTAAAGAACGCTGCTTTTGCACCACTTATGACTGTTTGCGTCAAATGCTTCCGCGCGGTGTTGATAAAATTTCCGACAAAAGCAGCAGGATGATAAGGCTCTGTAAATCTTCGGTTGTGCCAAAGTTAACCCCGAAACAGCAAAGTGTTTATCAGCTTTTGTGTGATGTCGGTTGTGCAACCGTTAATGAAGTTACCGAGTTTTGTTCCGTCGGCAAAGGCGTGCTTGATAATCTTGTTAAATATAATGTGTGCGAATATTTTGAAAAAGAAGTTTACCGCATGCCTTATAAAAATATTTCCGAAAGCGGAAATGCAAAGCCAATTGTGCTTTCAAAGGAACAGCATGCGGCATTTGATGTTTATAATAAAATGCTTCATAACGGCGGCGGAACAGGTTTACTTTTCGGTGTTACCGGAAGCGGAAAAACGCAAGTGTATCTGAGTCTTATAGATGAGGCTGTTTCGATGGACAAGGATGTTATTGTTCTTGTGCCCGAAATTTCGCTCACGCCGCAAATGCTTTCAATATTTCATGAAAGGTACGGCAGGCGGGTTGCCGTGCTTCACAGCGGCCTTTCCATCGGCGAGCGCAGCGATGAATATAAGCGCGCCGCAAGAGGCGAGGCGAAAATCGTTGTGGGCACACGAAGTGCTGTTTTTGCGCCTCTTCACAACCTCGGCCTTATCATTATGGATGAGGAGCAGGAGCACACCTATAAAAGCGAGCGCACCCCTCGCTATCATGCGCGAGAGGTTGCAAATTTCAGGTGCAAATATAAAAAGGCTCTGTTTTTAATGACATCCGCCACACCGAGCGTTGAAACCTATTCCGCGGCAGTGGGCGGCAAATATGTGCTTTGCGAGCTTGCGCACCGCTACGGCGAGGCCAAATTGCCAAAGGTTATCACAGTTGATATGAAAGCCGAAATAAAAAGCGGCAGCAGATCGCCGATATCGGAACGGCTTAAAGAACTTATCCGTGAAAATCTTGAAGCACATAAACAAACTATTTTGCTTATGAATCGCCGAGGCTACAACACATTTATAGCCTGCAACAGCTGCGGCCATGTGCTCACTTGCCCGAATTGCAGCATCAGCCTAACTTATCACAGCTATAATAACCGCTTGATGTGCCATTATTGCGGATACACCAAGCCGCTTGATAATATTTGCCCCGAATGCGGGCAAAATTCCATAAGATACAGTGGCTTCGGCACCCAGCGCATTGAAGATGAGATTTCGCGCCTGTTTCCCGATGCGCGCGTGCTTCGTATGGATGCGGATACCACTTCCGGTAAGTTCAGCCATCAGCGTTTGTTTGATGCCTTTTCCGCCGGTGAATATGATATTCTCGTCGGCACACAAATGGTGGCAAAGGGGCTTGATTTTCCGAATGTAACGCTTGTGGGCGTTGTTAATGCCGATAATTCGCTTTATGACGAAAACTATACTGCACAGGAAAGGTCTTTTGACCTTATAACCCAGGTTGTTGGCAGAAGCGGCAGGCGAAGCGAAGACGGCAAGGCAGTTATTCAAACGATAAATCCTTATAACGAGGTTATTAAATACGCAGCCGAGCAGGATTATAAATCATTTTATAAAAATGAAATTTCTTTAAGGCGATTGCTCACTTATCCGCCTTATTGCGATATTTATTCCGTTTCATTTGTGAGCGAGGACGAAAATGCCGCCGCGCTTTGCTCAAAGGCGTTTCTTGAAAAGCTTGCCGAGCTTAATAAAACGGAATATCAAAACGAAAAACTGATAGTTCTCGGCCCCGGGCCGGCTAAAATTTGCAAAATAAACAATAATTTCAGATACAGATTATCGATTAAATGCAAAAATTCAAAATCAGTTCGCAAATTGTTAAACGAGATATTAAAAACTTTATCTAAAATTAAGGAGTATAAGGATGTGGCCGTAACGGTAGACCTAAATCCTTATGAATTAAATTAGGAGAAGAATATGGCACTCAGAAACATAGTTAAATTGGGTGATCCGATACTCAATAAAACAAGCCGCAAGGTTGAAAAATTTGACGATAAGCTTGCCGCTCTTATTGACGATATGCTTGAAACAATGTATAGCGCAAACGGAGTCGGTCTTGCGGCGGTTCAGGTCGGCATCCTCAAAAGAGTTGTTGTTATCGATATCGGCGAAGGCCCGATGGAGCTTGTTAATCCCGAAATCACAATGAAAGAGGGCGAGCAGCAGGAAAGCGAAGGCTGCCTTTCTCTCCCGGGTAAGTACGGCGTAACAAGCAGACCGCAAAAGGTTCAGGTTAAAGCGCAGGACAGAAACGGTAAATGGCAGGTTTTCACCGGTGAAGACCTTAAAGCGCGCGCTTTTTGCCATGAAATCGACCATTTGGACGGTATTTTGTTCACCTCACATCTTGTTACCGGTAAATTGGAGGAGCAATGAAAGTAGTTTTTATGGGCACGCCGGATTTTGCCGTGCCGTGTCTGCAAAAATTGATTGATAATAAATACGATATTGCCGCGGTTTTTACTCAGCCCGATAAAAAAACAGGCAGAAAACAGTTGCTTACTCCGCCGCCGGTCAAGGTTTTGGCGCAAGAAAACAGCATTTCGGTTTATCAGCCTGCTTCACTGAAAAACAGCGATGCCGCTGAAATTATCACAAGTATCAATCCCGATATTATTATCGTTGTGGCATACGGCAAAATTCTTCCGCCCTCGGTGCTTTCAATTCCGAAATACGGCTGCATAAATGTGCATGCGTCGCTTTTGCCGAAATACAGAGGCGCCGCGCCGATTCAATGGGCCGTTCTAAACGGTGATTTCGAAACGGGTGTTTGCATTATGCAGATGGACGAGGGGCTTGATACGGGCGATATAATATCCGAGGTTAAAACGAATATTGATATAAACGAAACCTCAGAGCAGCTTTTTGACAGGCTTTCTGTTATCGGTGCAGACGCGCTTGTTGATGTTTTGCCGAAAATCGAAGCGGGAAACATCAGTCCTCAAAAGCAAATCGGTGAATCAAGCTATGCTTCGATGATATCCCGCGATTTAAGCCCGATAAATTGGAATAAATCAGCTTTTGATATTCATAATCAGATCAGAGGGCTTAATTCATGGCCGGGGGCGAGCACCGTTATTGCCGGTAAGCAGGTTAAAATTCATGCTTCGCTTCTCAGTGATATGAACGGTGCAAAACCCGGCGAAATCATCGCGGTGGGTAAGGATATTACAGTTTCGTGCGGCGACGGGCATTGCATAGATATAACCGAGCTTCAGCCTGCGGGCAAAAAGAAAATGGATTCCAAATCCTTTGCGGCCGGAAACAAAATCTCCGTCGGCGATATTATAGGCTCCTGATTTAAACTAACTTTGAAAGCAGGTTTTTGCATGGATGTTTTTGCTTATTATTTAACCGGTTTTATAATGGTGCCGGTAATCATTTTTTCAATGATTTGCCAGGCAAAGGTTAATTCAAATTTCAAAAAATACGGCAGAATTCCGAATTCTCGCTCCATAACGGGAGCTCAGGCCGCAGCGGAATTACTTAGGCTGAACGGAATAATGGATGTCGGCATCAGAATGATACCCGGTAAATTAACCGATAATTATAATCCCACAACAAAAATGATTTCACTTTCGGAAGCGGTTTATAATTCAAACAGCATTGCCGCAGTGGGTATTGCATGCCACGAAGCGGGGCATGCCTGCCAGCATGCGCAGGGATATTTTCCGCTTAAAATAAGGAATTTTATCATTCCCGTAACAAAATTCGGCTCAAATCTCGGCATACCGCTTGCGATATTCGGCCTTATTTTCAATTACCGGCCTCTGCTGTATGTGGGAATAATTTTATATTCCGCAGTGGCTTTATTTCAGCTTTTGACTCTTCCCGTTGAGCTTAATGCCTCCAAACGCGCGCTCAATACAATTTCGCAAAACGGATTTTTGATCGGTGCTGAATATAACGGCGCAAAAAAAGTGCTCACTGCTGCCGCACTCACTTATGTGGCTGCACTTGCCTCATCGCTCGCAACGTTGTTGAGGCTTATTTTGATATCGGAGCGTAGGCGATGAACGATTCACGAAACGCCGCATTTTCGGCGCTTTATAAAATAATTTACGGCGGTGCGTATTCAAATATCGCCGTCAATAATGAAATAGATAAGCTTAAAAGCGGAAAAGCGTTTGCCGCAAGGCTTATTTACGGTGTGCTTGAGCGCAAACTCACACTTGAATATTTGATTGATAAATTTTGCAATAAGCCAAAGCCGAAGGTTAATGTTTTGCTTATGCTCGGTGCTTATCAGCTTAAATTTATGGATAAAGTGCCTTCAAGCGCCGCAATAAACGAAAGCGTTGCGCTTGCAAAAAGCAACGGTCTCGGCTACTACGGCGGCATGATCAATGCGGTGCTTCATAAAATAGATTCTTTGGATTTTGACGCGGATTCTCTTTCGGATTTGTCTGTTAAATACTCCGTGCCGCAAAATCTTATAAATATGTGGAATAAAGCATATGGTGCCGAAAAGGTTGAGGCTTTTTTGCCTTATGTAAACGGCAGACCGCCTATTTATGCCGTGCCGAATTCCAAATTTATTGATGCCGAGGAATTGCAATATGAGCTTACCGATTGCGGTGCCGTATGTGATGTTTTCGGCAATGTTGTTAAAATAGATTCAGTTTCCGATATTGCCGAAACGGCGGCTTTCAAAAACGGCTTGTTCCATGTGCAGGATCTGTCTTGCTATGATGCCGTTAAAATGCTCGGCATTAAGCCTGGTGAAACCGTGCTTGATATGTGCGCCGCTCCCGGCGGAAAGTCCTTTACTGCTTACGATTTGGCAGGCGGAAAGTGCGAAATTTATGCCTATGATTGCTACGAAAGCAGAGTTAAACTGATTGCAGACGGTGCCGAAAGACTTTGCCTTGATAATATACATACCGCAGTCAACGACGCTTCCGTTTTTAACAAAGATATTCCGATTGCCGATAAAATAATCTGCGATGTGCCTTGCAGCGGGCTAGGCACAATTCGCCGCAAGCCTGAAATCAGATATAAAGACCTTGATTCGATAAAATCACTGCCGGAGCTTCAGCTTGAAATTCTTAACACCTCGGCAGGCTATCTCAAAAAAGGCGGCAGATTGCTTTATTCCACCTGCACGCTGAATTTAAGGGAAAACGATAAGGTGGTTGCCGCGTTTTTAAATGAACACGGCGATTTTAAAGAAATTTCTTCTAAAACATTTTTCCCTAATGAAAATGGGGGAGACGGATTCTTTTGCGCCGTTCTCGAAAGGAATTAAATGAAAACGGATATTAAATCACTGCCGCTTGATTCGATTTTTAATATCGTTAAGGATATGGGTCAGCCCTCGTTCAGGGCAAAGCAAATTTTTACTTGGCTTCATAAATTCGGCGTTGATTCATTCGATGAAATGAGCAACCTGCCAAAAGCCTTGCGTGAAAAGCTTGCCGAGGATTATTACGTTTCTTCCTGCAAAATCGAAAAAAAGCTTGTTTCAAAGAAAGACGGAACCGTTAAATATCTTTTCTCGCTTTGTGACGGCGAATATGTCGAATCCGTTATTATGAAATATAAATACGGCTACACAATTTGCGTTTCAAGCCAGGTGGGTTGCAAAATGGGTTGCCGCTTTTGCGCTTCAACCCTTGCCGGATTTGTGCGTAATCTCACCGCCGGCGAAATCGAAAGCCAGCTTCACGCTGCGCAAAAGGATCTTGATATAAGAATTTCAAACATTGTGCTGATGGGTATCGGCGAACCGCTTGATAATTACGGTAATGTTATCTTGTTTTTGCATAATGTGAATAATGAAAACGGTCTGAATATTTCAATGCGAAATATAACTCTTTCCACCTGCGGTGTTGTGCCTCGCATTTATGATTTGATGAATGAAAATCTGCAAATCACCTTAACGATTTCTCTTCACGCGCCTAACGATACAATTCGCAGCAAAACAATGCCCGTAAACGATAAATGGGGAATAGACGAACTTTTAAAAGCGTGCAGGGATTATATCAAAAAAACAAATCGCCGTGTGTCGTTTGAATACACGCTTATAAACAAGGTAAACGATACTCCGCAATGCGCAAATGAGCTGTGCTCAAGGCTTCACGGGATGCTTTGCCATGTTAATTTAATACCGGTAAATGATGTTGAAGAGCGCGGAAATGTTCGCAGCAGCGACGATTCCGTAAATAAGTTTCTTCAAATATTGCAAAATAACGGCATAAATGCTACAATAAGGCGAACGCTCGGAAGCGATATTAACGCTTCGTGCGGTCAGCTGAGAAGAAAAAGTCAGGGGTGAATTTTTTGAAAATTGTTGCCAAAACCGATAAGGGCAGAGTAAGGTCCTCAAATCAGGATGCTTATGCAGTCGGCGAATTTCCGGACGAAGTTGCTTGGGCCGTTGTTTGCGACGGTATGGGCGGCGCGGCCGGCGGTAATATCGCATCGGCTCTTGCAGTTAAGGTTATCAGTGATAAAATCAACGCTTCTTACAGGGAAAATATGAAGCCCTCTTCAATCAAAAATATGCTTGATTCTGCACTTGTTGCCGCGAATATCGAGGTTTACGATATGGCGGATGCCAAGCCGGAACTTCACGGTATGGGCACAACGGTTGTTTGCACCGTTGTTAAGGACGGCTGCGCATATATTGCTCATGCGGGCGACAGCCGTGCATATGTGTTCAGAAACTGCAGGCTTGAGCAGGTAACAACGGATCATTCGCTTGTGCAGGATCTTGTTAATAAGGGCGAAATAACCAAGGAAGAAGCAGAGCATCACCCCAATAAAAATCTTATTACCCGTGCTATTGGCGTTGACAAGAGCATAGATATTGATTTTGACGAGGTTGATCTGGAGGCGGATGATGTGCTTATCATCTGCACGGACGGCCTTTCAAATTATGTTACCGACGATGAAATGATTAGCGAGGTTTCGGACGGCAGATATTACGCCTTTGCCGACCGACTTGTTAAAAAAGCAAACAATAACGGAGGCGGCGACAATATAACTGTTGTTGCCATTGCCGAATAATCATATTAAATTTGCCTGAAAGGCTGTGTAATTATTTATGGAAAATTATGTGGGAAAACGGCTGGACGGACGCTATGAGGTTCAGGAAATAATCGGCGTCGGCGGTATGTCCGTTGTTTATAAGGCGTATGATAATGTTGATGATCGTATCGTTGCAATTAAAGTTTTAAAAGATGAATATTCAAACGATGCCGAATTTGTAAGGCGCTTTAAAAATGAAAGCAAGGCAATCGCCGTGCTTTCTCACCTCAATATTGTTAAGGTTTATGATGTCAGCTTCGGCGAAAAAGTGCAATATATCGTCATGGAATATGTTGACGGCATCACACTTAAAGAATATATCCAAAAGCAGCATATTATCGCTTGGAATGACGCTGTGTTTTTCACAACGCAAATTCTGCGCGCGCTTCAGCATGCGCATGATAAGGGAATAGTTCACCGCGATATTAAGCCGCAGAATATTATTTTGCTGCCTACCGGTAATATTAAGGTCACGGATTTTGGTATTGCTCGCTTTTCTCGCACGGAAACCAGAACCTTAACCGAGAATGCCATAGGCTCGGTTCATTATATTTCTCCCGAGCAGGCAAAGGGCGAATTCACGGATGAACGCGCGGATATTTATTCTGTTGGCGTTGTGCTTTATGAAATGCTCACGGGCAGCGTGCCCTTTGATGCGGACAGCGCTGTTTCCGTTGCACTTATGCAGCTTCAAAAAGAGCCTAAAAAGATAACGGAAATTAATCCGAATATCCCGCTCGGCATAGAGCAAATCTGCTTCCACGCGATGCAAAAAAATCCGCAGGACCGATATCAAACAGCCACGGAAATGCTGCTTGATTTGGAAGATGTTATAAGAAATCCGAATGCAACCTTTGATTACACTTATTTTGTTGATAAAAATCCCACCAAATATGTTTTCAAAGAGGAAAATTTAAAAAGCGCCGAAGCTTCGGCGGATGAAATTGCCGACGAAAATGATAATGTAGACCCAAATCATAAGAAAAAGGTTATAACCGCCGTTGCTGTGGGTATTGTGTTTCTTATAGCGGCAATAGTAGGCCTTGTTTTGTTTATGACTCAGGGTGTTAACACCGAAAGCCAAAAGCTTGAGAATTTTGTGGGTCAATCTTACGATGCGCTTGTTTCAAACACAAATTATAAATATAATTTTGTTGCCGAATATGAAAAAACAGACGAATATGACCCCGGTATTGTTATAGATCAGACTCCGAAAGCGGGCGAACGCGTAATTTCCGGCTCAACCGTAACATTAAAGGTTGCGGCAAGCGCAGAGGATATATCCGTTCCCAACTGCTATAATTTAACTCTTGATAAGGCGGAAAAGCTGCTCCAGCAAAGTAAGCTTACCAAATTTAAGGTTACGGAAATTTCAAACGAAAATGTTGCTTCCGGCTCTGTTATATATACCGATCCCAAAGCAAACTCCGTTGTATCCGCCGATAAAGAAATTATTATTTATGTTTCCTCGGGTCCGTCAACCACAAAGCTTCAAACTTATTCCGTGCCCGATGTCTCGGGTCTTACTCAAAGTGACGCCAAAGCTTTTCTTGAAAAGTCAGGCTTTAAGAATGTTTCCGTTGAAACTCAGGAATCAGCCGTTCGCAAAGGCGTTGTGCTTGATCAATCGCCGAAAGCGGGCAGAACGGCAACCGAAAACGAAACAATCAAAATTTATGTTTCTTCGGGAGTTACCACCACGGAATCCACCACAGGCGGTCAATTCACGGCAACGATAAATGTTAAGTTGCCGTCATATTCCGGTTCGCCGAACGACACAATCGTTGTCAGCGTAAACGGCAGTAAATACACTTCACAGGCCGTTAAGCTTGACGGATCAACGGTTAAGCTTGCCGTTCCAGCTGATGCAGGCAGCAGAATTGAGCTTGCTGTGCAGCTGACCGAAGTGAGCGAGAATTACAGCGGTGCTTATACGATGAATTCCGATAAAACAATCAACGTTGATTTTTCAAGGAGCCACAGTGAGTAAAGAAAAAGGAAAAATCGTTAAAGGAATCGGCGGTTTCTACTATGTGGAAACCGCCGGTGCGGTTTATGAATGTAAAGCAAGAGGAAATTTCAGAAATCAAAAACTCATTCCGCTTGTGGGCGATAATGTTGAAATTTCGGTAAATGAAAACTCCGAAAACCGAATTGAATCGATTTTTCCGCGTAAAAACAGCCTTGTGCGTCCGCCGCTTGCCAATTTAGATACGCTTTTTATTGTTTCTTCAATAGTAGACCCTGTGATAAATACTTTTAATATTGATAAAATGACGGCGCTTGCCGAGTATAAAAACATAAATCCAGTTATCGTTTTTACCAAAACGGATTTGGAACCGAATTACTCCGAATATGAAAAGATATATAAAAATGCAGGATTTGATGTTTATTGCTGCAATCCCTCTGAGCCTGGCGGTGCAGAGCAGATTAAATCTCTGTTGGCGGGCAAATGCTCTGCTTTTACCGGTAATACGGGTGTTGGCAAATCAACTCTGCTAAACGCAATTGAAGTCGGGCTGGAGCTTCCCACGGGTGAAACGAGTAAAAAACTCGGCAGGGGAAGGCACACAACGCGACACTGCGAGCTTTTTAAAGTTTGCGGCGGCTATGTTGCCGATACTCCCGGCTTTTCTTCAATTGATTTTGAGCGCTGCCTAAGCATTTCAAAAGATGAGCTTTTTGATTGCTTCAGGGAATTTCAGCCTTATTTCGGAAAATGTAAATTCTCAACCTGCACACACACAGTTGAAAAAGGCTGTGCGGTTTGCGAAGCGGTAAAAAACGGACTTATTTCCGAAAGCAGGCATAACAGCTATGTTAAAATGTATAATGATTTAAAGAATGTTAAGGAATGGATGCTTAAAAAATGAAATTCACAGTTGTTTCCGGTGCGCCCTGCGGATTAGATGATTTGGAATATTTAAAAAATAATGCAGACAGAAATTCCAAAGTAATTGCCGCGGATCACGGCTATGAAACCTGTAAAAGCGCAGGAATAATGCCCGATATAATCGTCGGCGATTTTGATTCGGCTTCTTATCCCGATTATAATTGCGAAATCATTAAGCTGCCGCACGAAAAGGACGATACGGACACATTTTATTGCGTTAAAGAGGCGATAAAACGCGGTGCCGATGTGATTGAAATTTATTGTGCGCTTGGCGGAAGAATGGATCATTCGCTTTCTAATATTATTGCTCTCAAGTATTGCCTTGACAGCGGCGTAGATGCCGTTATTAAAGACCGGCATAACGAAATATCAATGCATGATAAGGCGTTTTACATACCAAAGTCTGAAAAACATAAATACTATTCCGTTTTTGCCTTTGGCGCTCCCGTTACCGGCCTTGTTCAAAAAGGCGCGGAATATGAGCTGTGCGGCGTTACCCTTTCTCCCTATGATAATTTCAGTATCAGTAACGAGGTTGCGGCTGATAAAGCCTTTGTTGATTTTAAAAGCGGAATAATTATGCTTGTTTTGAGTAACGATTAGCTTTTTGCGGCATATAATACAGTAGTTGCAGCTCAGAGGTGTTATTACTGTGAAAAAAATGTGCCGGCGTGATTTTCTTTGGTTAGCATTCGGTATTGGGTGCGTTGTTACCATATGCCTTCCCGAGGCTTGGCTTGTCCGAGTGCTCGCCGTAGCTGTAATAATCCTCGGCATTATATGCTGCAAAAAATGATGGAGGAAATCATATGAAAGTTGTTGTTGTAAATCCGCCCAAATTCGCGGCGCCCATCCTCAGAAAAATATTTAAAATAAAGAAAATAAACGGCTGACATAAAAAACGCTTCCGATATTTAATCGGAGGCGTTTTTTTGTTATATGCCGCAAAATCCGCGCATATGTATTAAGCAGAAAATAAAAAGGAGCGTTCATATGGAACAATGCAAAAAGGAAATATGCACAAAGCGCTGCATTTTTTCAAAAAGCGCGGATTGCGATTTTGATTATCAGGAAAATTTGCTTTCCTATAATGATGATTTGCTCAAGGTTGTTAGGTGCTGCGTTAATAATTTTATCGTGAATACCGCGTTTCAAAATTCGCAAATAACCGTTTACGGAAAAACAAAAATAACTTTAACCTATATCAGTGAAAGCTCCGGTTGCATTTCCTGCGCCGAATTCGAGGAGGACTTTGAAAAATCGTTTCAAACCGATATTTCAGACGACGATTTGTTTATTGAAGCAAATATAACGGATAAATACAGTAATTGGCGCGTTATAAATCAGCGCAGAATAGACATTCATAATTCTTTTGCCGTTTCAGTTTGCACCTATGCGCCTTGCAAGACTGATATGGCCGACAGCGCCGACGATGTTATGATAGATAAACAAAAGGTTGATTACATATCAAGAGTCGGCTTTGCTTATGTTAAGGCGGAATTTGAGGACGAGGCAGTTGTTACCGACGGCGCAGCAATCCAAAAAATCATAAATGTTTTTGCCGATGCGCATTGCTCGGAAACTAAAATCATTGCCGATAAAATGCTTGTTAAAACAAGCCTGCGCTTTTCGGTGCTTTACACCGCGGATTCGGATAAGCAAAACGATGTTCGCCACTGTGAAAAAACAATCGAAATCAGCACGATAGTTGATATTAACGGAATTGCAGAGGGCGATGCGGCACTTGTTTATGCAAAAACAGGCAATATCTTTTTTAAAACAAAAACTGATAAAAACAATGAATTGACCGTTATAGATTTGGCGGGCGATGTTAATCTTTCCTGCTGTGTTTATCGCAAATATTCGGAATATTTATCGGATGACGCATATTCCGTTAATCACGATGTTAATAACTTCTTCACACCGCTTGAGCTTGATGTTGATTACAGCTTGGTGAAAGAGTCTTATTCGAGCACGGTTAAATTTGAATTTGAGTCAGTCGATATATCCGAAATACTTGATCTTGATGTTTCTCTTTCTGGCGATAAAACAATCGAGCTTTCCGCTTTTGTTATGAACAAAAAGGGCGAGATTGTGTTTGTTTCGGATAAAAAGCAAATCGAGTTTGCCGAATATCAAAAATGCAGTGCTTACATTTCATCATATGATTATGTTATAAAAACCGATAATGTGATAGAACTGAGAACAGCAATTGCCTATACGGCTTTAAGCTATAAGCCAAGAAATTTCAATCTGCTTTCCAAGGTTGAACTCAAAAGCGGCAATGAATACGATTCTCCGGCTCTTGCGGTTTATTTCGCGGATAAAAACGAACGTCTTTGGGATATTGCAAAATGCTTCAGAACCTCCGTTGAGCTTATCAAAAAGGAGAATGAGCTTACGGATGACGTTTTGGATACAAAGCGAATCCTGCTGATACCGGGAATGTAATTGCGGGTAAGGAGTGACGATATTGAATATATATAATGATATTTCGGCCAGAACGCAGGGTGATATTTATATAGGCGTTGTAGGCCCCGTCCGTACGGGCAAATCAACCTTTATTAAAAAGTTTATGGAATCGCTTGTTATTCCGAATATAAGCGGTGAATTTCAAAAAGAGCGTGCCCGCGACGAATTGCCTCAAAGTGCCGCCGGCAGAACAATTATGACAACCGAGCCGAAATTTATTCCCGAGGATGCAATTGAGCTTTCGATGGAGGATAATATTCATTTTCGGGTAAGGCTTATCGATTGCGTGGGTTATATTGTTCCGAGCGCCGTTGGTTATATTGAGGACGAACAGCCGCGTATGGTTCATACTCCGTGGTTTGATGAAGAAGTTCCGTTTAACATGGCGGCGGAAATAGGAACGCAAAAGGTTATTAAAGAGCATTCTACCATCGGCCTCGTTATTACCACGGACGGCTCTATCAGCCAAATTCCGCGTGAGGAGTATGCCGAGGCTGAGGAACGCGTTATAAACGAGCTTAAAGAAATTAACAAACCTTTTGTTGTGGCGCTAAATTGTGTTGAACCGGAAAGTGAAGAAGCGCTTTCGCTTGCAAAATCGCTGAGCGAAAAATACAATGTGCCTGTTTTGCCGATTAACTGCCTTGAGCTTGACACCGCACAAATAAGCGACTTGCTCGAAAAGGCATTGTATGAATTTCCGGCAAAGCGTATCGAACTTAATTTTCCGAGCTGGATTAAAAGCCTTGATGAAAACGATGAATTCAAATCAAACATGTTCGCTTTTATCGGTGAAAGCGCAAAAAGCATAACGAATATTCGCAGCGTCAAGTCGTTTGCGCAGTCACTGAGCGAATATAAGGAAATTGAAGCAGCTGCAATTTCCGATTCCGATTTATCCGTCGGCAAAATCAGCATATCGGTTCGCATAAACAGCAGATATTATTACACCGTGCTTTCTTCAAAATGCGACTGTGAAATCAAAAATGAAAAGGATTTAATGTCCGTTGTCAGTGAGCTTTCAAAAATTAAAACAAAATTTGACAAATTCAATTCAGCTCTCGGTGAGGTTGAGCGAACGGGCTACGGCATTGTTATGCCGGATATTGACGAATTAACCCTTGAAGAGCCCGAAATTGTTAAGCAGGGCGGGCGATACGGCGTTAAGCTGAAAGCACAGGCGCCGTCTATCCATATGATTCGCTGCAACACGCGCACCGAGGTAGCTCCGATCGTGGGCAGTGAAAGCCAATCGCAGGAGCTTGTTATGTATCTGCTTCGTGAATTTCAGGAAAATCCCGCAAAAATTTGGGAAACGGATTTGTTCGGCAAATCGCTCCACGAGCTTGTAAACGAGGGATTGCGAGGTAAGCTTGAACGCATGCCCGATGAAGCACGAGATAAATTCAGGGAAACCATCGAACGCGTTATTAACGAGGGCTGCAGCGGGCTGATTTGCATAATTTTATAAAAAAATAAGAGGAGCGTTTGCTCCTCTTGAATTTGTTTTGATTTTAGACAAGTTACGGTATCGTGAATCGTAACTGAGTAACCGTTAATATAAAAATAAGTCGTGTTTATTTTTTGAATTCTTTAAGCTCTTTCAAATCATAATCGCCGATTGCGTATTTTTCACCTTTTTGAAGTGCGTCGCCCTGGCTTTCGTCAACTGTGAAAACAGACGCGCATTTGGGGCAAACAAGGAAATATACCGTTTCTGAATTTATCAGCGGGTATTCGGGAATGAGTCTTGTGTCCATATTGCTGAAAACGCTGAATCTTGCTCTGTTTTTACATTTCGGGCATTCTATTTCGGCGGTTATGCCTTTTTCCTTAATTCTTTCTGAGTTTCCGAGCCTGTATTCCATTTATAAACACGCCTTTCTGATATTCTATATATATTTTTACAAATTTAAAGGAAAGTGTCAAGTATGAAAAAAGTTTTTGCGCTTATTTTATGTGTTTCTTTGCTGCTTTGCGGTTGCTCAGCCGCACCGCAGAGTATAAAAGATGATAATCCTGTTGTGCCCGAAACAGTAAAGTCTGTTTGGATGGCGTATTTTGAGCTTGAAAAATACACCTCTGAGTGTGCGGATTCAAACAGCTTTGAAAGCGAAATTAAATCTGCGTTCAAAAAAGTTAAATCGCTTGGGTTGAACACGATAACCGTGCAAGTTCGCCCGTGTGCCGATGCATTCTATAAATCAAGTTATTTTCCCGTTTCAAAATACTGCTTCGGTGTTCAGGGCAGTGAGCTTATATATGACCCCCTTGCCATTATGGTTAAGGCAGCGCATAATCTCGGTTTAAGGATCGAAGCGTGGGTAAATCCGTACCGCGTGTCACAGGAAAACGATATAAATGCTCTTTCGTCCGGTAATCCCGCAAAAAAGTGGCTTGAGGATACCGAGAAATCAAGCTGTGTTTATGTTGCCGATAAGATTTATTTCAATCCGGCGCGAAGCGAGGTGACCGAGCTTATAGTAAACGGTGTAAAGGAAATTGTTAAAAATTATGCTGTTGACGGTATTCATTTCGATGATTATTTTTATCCAACCACAAATGAGGAGATAGACGAAAAAGAGTATTCGCAATATCAAAGCAGCGGCGGCGATATGGGCCTTTCCGATTGGCGAAGGAATAATGTTTGCGAAATGATAAAAGCCGTTTATAAAGCCGTTAAAGAGGAAAATTCTTCCGTTATGTTCGGAATCAGCCCGCAGTCTAAGGTGTCAACAGATTATTCCACTTTATATGCCGATGTGGAAAAATGGGCGAGCGAGCCGGGATATGCCGATTACATATGCCCGCAAATTTATTTCGGATTTTATAATGAAGTTCAGCCGTTCACACGCACCGCAAAGGAATGGAGCGAACGCACGACGGCAGTTAAATTATATGTCGGTCTGCCGCTTTATAAAGCCGGTAAGGAGGATAACTTTGCCTCGGCCGATCAAAGCTATGCAATAAATGAATTTGTTGAAAACAGCAATATCATTTCAAGGCAAATTGCTTATTTAAGCCAACTCGATAATGTTGGCGGATATTATATTTATTCGTTCAGCTATCTTGTTGATCCGCAGGACGATGCCATAGCAGCAGAGGTTGAGAATATTAAAAATCTAAATTAGCAAGGCAAATGTCGTTTTCGGCGTCAACGCTTTTGATAACACATTTGCACTCGGTGCCTTTAATATTTTCGGATGATTTTACCTCAACCGGAATATAGCTTTTCGTGTAGCCCCTGAAGGTTTCGGGGGCTGTTTCATTTTCAAAAAGCACATTAACCTTTTTGCCGATAAGACTTTTGAAATATTCTTCGCGGATTTTTTCGGTTTCGGCCGCCATTATCGCCGCGCGCAGCTCTTTTTCCTGCTTTGAAACGGAATCACCGCGGCGCGAGGCCGCCGTACCGGTGCGCTCGGAGTAGGGGAACACATGCACCTTTTCAAAGCCTATTCCTTTAACAAATTCAAGGCTTTCTTTAAAATCGCTTTCGCTTTCTTCGTTAAAGCCCACCATAACATCGGTTGTGATTGAAGCGTCGTCAAATGCGGCGCGGAGCTTATCGCAAAGCTTTGCGTATTCGGCGGCACTGTAGTGCCTGTTCATATCTTTAAGCGTTTTATCGCATCCGCTTTGAAGCGAAATATGAAATTGCGGGCAAAACTTATCTATTTTTGCAAGCTGATCAATAATTTTATCGGTGATGTGATCCGGCTCAAGACTGCCGAGGCGAACTCGCAGTATTCCGTCTGTTTGGGCACATATTTTAACTGCGTCAACTATGTTGAAATCTTCACCTTTGCCATAGGCTGAAAGATTGATACCCACAAGCACGATTTCTTTTATGCCGTTTTCCGCAAGTACTTTTATATCGTTTCTCAGTTGTTCGGGGTCTTTTGATCTAACTCTGCCCCTGCTTTTCGGAATTATGCAATATGAGCAAAATCTGTCGCATCCATCCTCGATTTTAACAAATGCGCGCACTCTTTCGTTGAATTTTGAAATTGAGCATTGGCGAAATTCATCGCCCGTTTCGTGCTGTTCGATATTGACTATTCTGTTATGCTCAAGATTATATCTGTTAATCATATCAAGAATATCGCCGTCGTTTTTATTGCCGAAAACAATATCCGCTTGCTCAAGCTCTGCTGCCGCCTGAGGAAACGCCTGCGGCATACAACCGGTAAGTATAACAACCGAATCGGGGTGGCGGCGCTTAAATTTTCTTATGTTCTGGCGTGTTTTTTGGTCTGCCGTGGCTGTGACCGTGCATGAATTAACTATATAATAATCCGCTTCTTCGTTGGGCGAAACAATCTGAAATCCGGCTTTGCTTAAAAGCTCCGCCATATATTCGCTTTCGGATTGATTAACCTTGCAACCGAGCGTGTAAAATGCTGCTTTCATATTCATCTCTCCTGTTTGATTTTAATATTATAACAAAACAGGGTTATTTAAGCAATGCTTTTTGAATATTATTTAACGGTGATATTTATGAAAAAAACAATTGCATGCCTTCTTGCGGCTTTTGCCGTGATAATATTTCCGCTTCAATGCTTTGCCGAACCTGAGGTTGCCGAAAAGAATGATACAATCGAGGATTACGCCAAATCGTCAATTTTGATGTGCGCCGATACAGGCGATATTATTTATGAAAAAAATGCTTATGAACATCTTTCTCCCGCCTCGGTCACAAAAATTATGAGCATCCTCCTTGTGCTCGAAGCGATAGACAGCGGTAAGATTTCGCTTGAAGATGAAGTGCCTGCAGGTGAAAACAGTGTTAAAATGGGCGGATCGCAAATTTGGCTTGAGCTCGGTGAGAAAATGACGGTTAACGAACTTTTCAAGGCCGTTGTCGTTGCCTCGGCAAATGACGCCTGCACGGCACTCGGCGAATATATTGCAGGCTCATCGCAGGCATTCGTTAAGCTGATGAACGAAAAGGCACAGTCACTCGGGCTTGAAAACACTTGCTTTGAAAATTGCACCGGGCTTGACGACACAATTAAAAATCATTATTCCTGCGCCTATGATTTGGCGGTTATCGCAAGGGAAGTACTGAAGCATGATTTGATTTATAATTATTCAACGATATGGCTCGATTACCTAAGAAACGGCAAAACCGAGCTTAACAACACAAATAAGCTTGTTAATAAATATGACGGTATAACCGGCCTGAAAACGGGCACAACATCAAAAGCAGGCTTTTGTGTTTGCGCCACCGCCGAAAGAGAAGATATGAATTTGATCGCCGTTGTGCTCGGAGCCGATACAAGCGAACATCGCTTTCAAACCGCTTCAAATCTGCTTGATTTCGGCTTTGCCGAATATGCAGTTGTTGCGCCGCAAATAGACGAAGCGCAAATAACGCCCGTTAAAATCAAAAACGGCAAGGTGAAATCCGTTGTCCCGATATATAATCAAACCGATAAACTGCTTGTAAAAAAAGGCGATATCAATATAATATATACTTATGAAATTGAGGACAGCGTTTCGGCTCCTGTTGAAAACGGCGCCGAGCTCGGTGAAATTTCGATAAAGAACGGTGATGATGTTATTAAAACAATAACGCTTGTATCGCCTAAAGCAATCGAAAAAATAAGTTTTAATTATATCTTAATAGAAATGTTACGGAATATTTAGCAAAAACTGTTGATTATCGGCGCATTTTGATGTAAAATAAGCAACTGTAAATTTAAATCAGAAAAGAGGACTTTTATATGCAAGAATTGAAACTTGTAAATAAATATGCAGAAAAATTCCTTTCGGAAAACGCCATCCGCGAAGCTGCACCCAAGGGCGTTGAAGCACTCAAAACACTTCATTCAAAATCGGGTGCCGGCAATGATTTCCTCGGCTGGCTCACTCTTCCCACAGATTATGATAAAGAAGAATTCGCAAGAATCAAAAAGGCTGCCGAATATATCAAAAAGAATTCGGATATTCTTGTTGTTATCGGTATCGGCGGTTCTTATCTCGGCGCAAGAGCGGTAATAGAGGCTCTTAAATCTCCGAATTACAATGCGCTTGCAAAAGATACTCCCCAAATTTACTTTATCGGCAACACTATAAGCCCGTCAATGCTCAATGAACTCCTTGAAATATGCGAGGATAAGGATATTTGTGTGAATGTTATTTCCAAAAGCGGCACCACTACGGAGCCTGCTATCGCATTCCGCATATTCAGAGAGCTTGTTTATAAGAAATATTCCGCAGAGGAAGCCGCAAAGCGCATTTTCTGCACAACCGATAAGGCAAAGGGCACTCTTAAAAGCCTTGCCGATGAAGAGGGTTACGAAAGCTTCGTCGTTCCTGATGAGGTGGGCGGCAGATATTCTGTTCTCACCGCTGTCGGCTTGCTCCCCATTGCTTGTGCAGGCATTGATATTGACGCACTTATGAATGGCGCACAGCTTGCTCAAAACAGCTTTAACAGTGAAGATATCGCAGAAAACGATGTTCTTAAATATGCCGTTATTAGAAACTGCTTCTATAACATGGGCAAACGCCTTGAATGCTTCATCTGCTATGAGCCGTGCATGACGATGTTTAACGAATGGCTCAAGCAGCTTTTCGCCGAAAGCGAGGGCAAGGACGGCAAAGGGCTTTATCCCGTTTCCTGCATTTTCTCAACCGATCTTCATTCCGTAGGTCAGTATATTCAGGAAAGCGGCTCAAGTCTTATGTTTGAAACCTGCATTAAATTCAATAATCCCGCAAGCGATTTCACAATTCAGTCCGAAGAGGGTAATATCGACGGTCTCAATTTCCTTGCCGGCAAAACGATGAGTTATGTAAACGAAAAGGCTCGTGAGGGCACACTTCTTGCTCACACAGAGGGCGGCGTGGCAAACCTTGTGCTTGAAGCAAACGGAATCACCGCCGAAAATATCGGCTTTATGATTTATTTCTTTGAGAAGACATGCGCTGTTTCCGGCTATATGCTCGGCGTTAATCCGTTTAACCAGCCCGGCGTTGAAAGCTATAAGAAAAATATGTTTGCTTTGCTCGGTAAACCCGGCTATGAAAGCGAAAAAGAAAGGCTTGAAAAAGAGCTCGGCTTATGATATTATATAGTTGAAATCAATCCTTGGAGGAA
>ERZ809209.109-NODE-109-length-61135-cov-17.499656_pt1 | contig 61135 bp, 82 predicted proteins | sample MGYA00520514_ERZ809209 | MGnify/ENA primary metagenome ERZ809209 (study PRJEB31576, sample SAMEA3212657) | Homo sapiens | biome: human-gut; feature: human gut; material: fecal | place: Sweden | collected 2012 ...
TTTTCTTCTTCTTCTTTTCTTGTTTGTTTGTTTGTTTGTTTGTTTGTTTGTTTGTTTGTTTGTAGTCTTATGTGTTGTAGTGCTGTAGTGTTGTAGGTGACTACAACACTAGTAACCTATTCAAGTATCGCTGTTTTTTTCGTTTTTCTTTACACCGCCTTATATGTATGTATATAATATATATATACTAGTGTATATGTGTATATATTAACCGTGATATACACTACACATACTATATACTGATATACTCGTAATATATTACTAGCGTAATATATATACTCCTATATCGTATATAGTATGTGGTGTATATCACTTTATGGTATCACGCATGCGTGCGTGATGTAATACCGTGGTGTCAGAGGTCTGCTTTTATTCTTATCTGTAAAGTGCTTAACTATGATTTGTAGTTGCTTAACTATGTGCTTTGTGTGAAATACGATAGAATCGTGTATTTTTGTGTTAACCTAATAGTGGTTATAAGACGATATATTAAATAGATGTAAGATATTAGGTTGTTATTTGCCAATTAGCAAATTATTAGTACCTTTGTAGTGTCAGAAAGGGATAACGGTTCTTCTACTGACAGCGTTCTTTAAAAACAGTTGTTAATACTCTATCACAAAGATAGCCTGTAAGTAGTCACACTACACACATGTACAGCATGTTAAGCAAGTGTAGTAGCTGATATACTCCATCTCTATACATCGTTATCTTTTCGGTTAACAACGGAATGAGAGTTCTTATTCTTATTGGTGTACGCTTGAAAATTGAGGCACAACAGCCTCCAAAAGTAAGTAAGACGTATAGGCAGGTATCTATCAACCATTGGTTAATATCAATACCTGCAAGGATAAGGATAATAAACCTTTGATGCGTTGACCCTGTTAATTGATAGGTAGGGAGGAAAGCGAAATCAGACCGACGAAAGTAGCTATAATTTATTGATAACAACCAATACCACATAACAAACAATACTACAGAGATGGAGAAATCTTTGCAAGTTGTTTGCTTCACTTTTCAAAAGTAATCAAGAAAAGATAAGTATCCATATATAAACGTAATTTCCGTTATTGTATTAGCGATAATATGATAAACGGTTGTATTGTATATTGGCTTATCTTTTCTCTTTAATGTAGCCTAAATGTTCCACGTGAAACAATTTAGAACGTTACAAGCCGTTTCAAATACAGAGTAAAGAGATAAAAGATAATAATCATGAAAAGAGAAATTAAAAGAGAAAACTGGTCTGGTCTGAGTGATACAGAAGTAACTTTAATAAACTTATTCGGAATAGGTTTAACAAAGTAATAGTAACAACAGCAAAAGGAAAAACTTCTTTTTATAAGACAAAAAGAAGTACCGATGTATTATTCGGGGAAACTGGATATTGTTTTATACTCCGACATAAGGAACACCCTGTTTTTAATCAATTTTATTACGGTGGCAAAGGTATAATAATGGGTACTGAAAAATGGAAGTAAGTTAGAAATTTAGAAAAACAATACGCAAAAGTACCGGTATCTGATATGGTAGGCGCAAAAGTTGAATTCTTTCCACTAGACGGGAGAACTAAAAAAGCAAAATGCCTTCCTTGGTTTAATGTTGATTGTTTAATAGATTAATAGAAAGGGAATAAGTATGAAAGTGTACGATATAATATTATACGGAAATAGCGGAATATCTGCAATAGATTACGCAAAGGGTATCGACTTTTCAGAAATAGAAGAAATCGAATGTAGTTGTCCATATATTAATTATAAATGGGTGGCAACGGTTGCGGATATTGATATATACTACAACGTGGTAGCGGATTATTATATGTTTGCTAATACAGAAAGAAGTTAACCATGAGAACAAAAGTACGATTATCAGATTTTAGCTTTATCAAAAAAGGGTACGGCTTGTATAGAGTTATCTATGAGAGTCCAGTAACGGGTAAATGTTGGTCTACTATGATTAATGACATGACATTGATAGACGCAACGTTAAATTCAGACGAACCTACTGCCAAAGACTTGAATATGTTAAAATGGATGTGTAAAAATAAATAAGAAAGGGTATAATCATGATAGAAAAGAATATAACAGAATTAATAAAAGGCGAAATATTTGTTTACAAAAGTGTTGGTATTAATCACCAATTTAGATGTACCTTCGACCGAATAGAATATATTAGCGGTTATCCTGTATTATATGGAGTATTGAGTACTGGAATTCAATATGAACATCCGCTTTCAGTCCAAGAATTAAAAAATGAAAAAGTAATAATAGTATAATATGAATGAATTTTTGAACGAAATAGACTTAATAAAGAACGGTCGTTTTTCATTAGGTTTCATGTTGAGAAATGATTTTTTTCTGGATAGGAAAGAAATAGATACTATCAAAAAAACAGCTAAAAGACATGGTTTGTATGTTTGTGCAAGCTATGTAAATGGGTGTTGTAGGATATTAGTAGAAAAACCTACAGATAAGAGATATAAATAAACAAATAAAAGAAAGGAAAACAGTTATGAGAAAAATAGACTTTATAAACGGTTGTTCTTTTGGTTACGGTACGCCCGAACTGAAAGAGCTTGCAAAAAGCAAACAAAGCGACATCTATATAAACTTTGCTTATACTGATTACGGAGGTGATTTTTTTGATAGAGTAGCAATAGCCTATTTTAAAGAAAACCATCCGGATAATATTGTATATGAGTCTACTTCATGGAACGGTGAGAACGCTTATATCTTTGGTGAGATAGCAAAAGAATTTAAAGAAGCAACTGACAATTATTTGTTAGGATTCGAGGATATAGCGGACTATTACTATGAAAAAGAACAAGAAATGTTAGACGAGCTGTATTTATTCTTGTATAATGAATATGTGGAAAGCGAACGTATATGTACTAACCGTGATAACTTTATAGAGTTTTTACGGGAAAACTTTATGAATGAATGTTCGTACAACGTTATGCCTACTATGGTGGATTATTCACCATCCGATGTGGAAAACTTACTAATTGAAAACCATCTAATAACATCTTATTGATATGAAACTGAATGAATTCCTTTCGGCTGCAAGCGTGATAGTTACGTTATTAGCTTTGTATGTGATTATCTATATTTGTCACTAAACTATATAGTATGGAAAGTAAAGAAAAGAAATATGTTATTTGCCGTATCTATAAAAATGGGATTGATAGATATTTCGTTGGCTTATTTAATTGGGGGAAAACCTATAAAGTAGCGTTTAATCGTTGTTATTTAAAAAGGTTAACCCAGAAAGATGCTTTTTCCCTTGCAAAACAATTCAGGTGTAATTATGTAACGGAATACATATACGAAGATGGAAAACTAATTGATAGTAAAACTTTTAAAATTAAAACAATATGAAAACAAGAACAAATCAAGAAATTATAGATAACGCTTATAAGGCAGGCTTTATTAGCGAAAAAGATATTCTTTTATTAAAGAGACGGTTAAATAACAAATCGTTCGGAGATGTTTTCCCGTATTTTGAAGGTGGTGTAGGAATGAGCTGTTATTCTTCAATCGCTGCTTTTTTAGGTGGAAAGATGGAACATGTAGCAGATACTAAAACATACGATAAATACGTATTCACATTCAAATAAAGAAGTTATGGAAACTAAAGTGATATTCAGAAAATGGAAAGATAGCGGGGAAATTATTGCTATTTTCCCCGAAAGTATTGATAAAAGAACTTTAAAGGTAAGTTCATACGAACACATAGGGCAACATCTGGATATTGATTATAATAGTATTATCTTATCAACTATTCCAGCGAAAAAGAGGAATACAAATATTTATTATCCGAAATTAAACATATAGGATATGAAAATATAAGGATATTAAAAAGGTTTAACCGAAATAAATAGCAATCATGGGACAGTATAGAAACTATGCGTATCGTAATTACGAAATAAGCAAAGAACAATATAATTATCTGCTACCTGTTTATGGTAGGTGTGCTTATGAAAACGTAATGTTGAAAGAAAGTATCTATAATAATCCGATTATCATAGAACGTTCTGATAAATACATGTTTTGCGGGACACCGGAAGACTACAAAGACATGTTAGAAAGATGTAAGTATTTATAAACTATAATATAATAAGATATGAACAATTTTGTATCATGGAGAAGAGTTTCCACACAAAAACAAGGGCGTTCCGGTTTAGGTTTGGAAGCTCAAAAAGAAATTATTGATTACTTTGTTGAAAAAGACAAAGGAAAACTTTTAGCTGACTATGTGGAAGTATATACAGGGACGGAACTGTCAAAATGTACCGAATTAAAGAAAGCGATACAATTTGCAAAAGAACATGATGCGAAATTAATCATAGCAAAAACAGACCGTTTCCGTAATACTTTGGAAGCCCTACAAATTTATGAAGAAATTGGAGACGGGAAAATTATCTTTTGTGACTTGCCATCAACAGATAAGTTTACGCTAACTTTGTTCTTTGCTTTGGCTGAGAGAGAGGCTTTAATCACAAGTATAAGAACTAAAGCCGCTTTAGCTGCAAAGAAAGCACGCCGAGAACAAACCGGAGGCACAAATGAACTCTGGGGAAAGAATACCGGAGCGAATAGAACGGATACGATTTCCACCATACAGCAATCATCATCAACGAAAAGAAAAGAAAACGCCCGCAATAATGTACATAACGCCCAATTTTGGACGTTTATACAAAAGTGGATAAGTTGTAAAGGTGAACCTAATAACGCTCAAATTTGGGCGCAAATAGCGTCTGAATTGAATGACTATAATTTTAAAACGGCTACCGGGATGGAATATAATGCCGTCCGTGCAGCCGCTATGTATCGTAAACTAAAAAAGATAATGCCATGAACAATAATAATACAGAAGGGAAACAAGTAAATATTTACTTTAGAAAAGTTTACCCAAATGAACGATACCAACTTAAAAAATATTCTGTCATACATGACATGTTCAACAATACAGATAATGATTTATTTGTGATTGAATTTATAGATACAAAGATGATTCATCCAAAGACTTTGGAATTGCAAGTTAAAAGAAACGATTTATACAATATAAATATCAAATAATATGAAAACAAATTGGACTAAAATAACAACGGGAAAACCGAATGGAAGAGAAACAGTTCTTATATGTCATAACGGCATATTCTTTGTCGGATACATATACTATTCTATGAAACTATTGGTGGGGGATGCTTGATTCATTTCCCGGAAAAGTAATTATTAAAGAAGACATATTAGTAGATGATAGCGATTTGTGGATGAATATTCCAGCTATAAACGAATAATAAAGAAAGGATAACAACATGGAAATATTAGATTTTATGGGTAGTGTATTGATGGGAATTGCAGTGTTTGTTTGGTTGATATGCAACGCTTTTAAACAACTAACTAAATAATCAGAATATGAATAAAATAATCAAGATTTCGAATCTGAAAGAAGGTGACACTTTTATCTATAAAGGCGTCCTGTATGAAGTTTGGAGGAAACAAAAATGGTTTACTTGTTGTAAGTATTTGAATGATAAATATCGTTATGGCGGCTGGTGTAAGTATCTTTATTGTGACTTTAATAATAATATAAAAGTAGAAATATGAAAATAAATTAACATTATGAAAGAAATAGATTTAAACGATACTGTTAGTGTAGAACTCTCTGAATGGGGAGCTACATATCTTAATGCGATGAATACATTTAATCAAATTATTTCTCCAACAGAATGTCACTCCCTGTATAAGACTAACTATAAATCGGGTGATATTTACAAAGACCAGCTTTGGCAGTTGATATTAGATTTCAAAGATGGAATTAGAATTGACAAAGAGAAACCATTTAATAAGTTAAATAAAGTGATTGATTAATACTATAAAGGAAGGAACAAAAATATGGAAAAATTAAAATCAGACATTGAAATAATTGATTATCTTAATCGTTTAGACTGGATTACAAAAGTAATGGTATATCCCAGTGAAATTATTGGGGAAATAAATAAAGAGACGACAACTATCGATAGAAAAGATTTAAACCAATTAAACGCCCTTATTGATAGTGATTATTACATAATGTTTCAAAGTAGGTTAATTTGTATCGAACGATTTAATGTATAACTTAAAATAAAAGAACATGTTTATAGTAATTAAAAGTAAAGGAAAGAATATCCGGTTGAAAGCGGATTCTATTCAAGAGTATAGCGTAGACGGTAAATCAGTAGTAACCGGATGGTATTATTTAACTATTGTGATTCGTGGTAAAGAACGTAAATTCTGCTGGGACACGGAACGAGAGATGAAAAAATACGTTGAATATCTGGATAACAAACTAAAAGTTGAAGTAATATGAAAACATTGAAACTTTGTATTCTTGCCGGAATATTGACGATAGCATCAGCTTGCCAACATGGAAATGTAACATCTGATTCAGAAGAACAAATTGAATAGATGTATTAGTAATTGACTCATGCGAATACATTTTAGTACAATCTGTGACGTATGGCGAACTTTATGTAACCTGTGTTACTCACAAAGGTAATTGTAAATACTGTAAAGAAAGGAGGGATAATGAAAAGATGGGAAGACCATTATAAGGCAAGAGTTGATAATCGGTTCTATCTTAAAAGTCTCATTATCAAATACAAACGGTTTTTAGACGAGATAATTATCAATATCAAATCAATGCCGGAAAAAGGTATCGTTTTCAAAGAAGAAGGTTGTGGAATAGGAACGGTTAGTCGTGCTTTAAATGTGGAGATATACGATTTATGTAAGGCTTTGGGAATTACCAAAGAATCTTATAACTTTGATATCTCAAAAGTAATTTGCACCGACATAGATAGAGACATGCTCGCTTTATGTTGTGAAAATACGTATAAGATGGAAGAGGGTTTATTAAGTTCTGTTCCTTTGGCTTATCTCAAAGAAGATATTCGGGAAACAAAGTTCTTTGAATATCCTACAGTGGTGGTTACGCATGGAGTATTAGAACATTTTGAAGATGAAGACATAACACAAATTATGGAAACATATAAAGACCGGAATGTCCGCTTTCATGCGCATTATGTACCTACTGATAAGTATGAAAAACCTTCTTTCGGAGATGAACGGTTAATGCCTGTATCAAAATGGGTATCTTTAACAAATCCAGATTATTACATTGTGGATAATGCCGGATGTGATTTATATCTATTCTTTAATAACGAACAATAATAGTATGGAAATTGAAAGATTTAAGATAGGGAAATCATTACCATGTCCCTATGGTATGGTTAATATAGCAGGAATAACATATATCGTTGATAGCAAATCCTGTAGAAGATGTATATGCTGGCGAGGCTCATCTGATAAAGAAGTTTTTTGTGGCTATCAATCAATATCTTCTTTTTTGAATATGACTTCAAAAAAAGAAGATATTACAAAACTCTTGGCAGATAAATATGTGTTAGACCAAAATTTCAATGATAAATCATCAAATGAAGACTGGGAAGAGTTTACAGCAAGAAAGATGAAAGATGCGTTTATGGCTGGATATAAAGAAGGAAAGGAGAGCAAATAGTATGTTTATAATTATTCTTATATTTGGTATTATAGCGATAATTGCAGGTACGTTAAATGTTTTTTGTTCCTGTAAAGGAGATAAACGAGGATTGTTTGGAATAATATTCGTAGCCGCAGGAGTATCTTTTATAATATACTCTTTTAATGAAGAATTTCGAAAGGATGTAGTTAAAGATTATCTACGAGGGAGAATAACTGTAACTTATCAAGATGTATATCAAGATTCTCTCATCATAAGGAGAGATACAATAATTAATTTTTAAAAAGTAAACATTATGGAATTAAAAATAGAAAAAGAAAACGCTATCAAAGCGTGGAAAGAAGGAAATGCAGAAACAAAGAAAGCATTGGAGAACTTGTACGGAAAAGAAGTATTTAATATGAAAATCACTGACCAAGTGAAGACATTTGAAGATGCGTATGAATTTGCTGGAAGACCACAAAGACCGAATTTCAATGTATTTCCTTTTTATGACCGTTCGTTTTATGAAAACATGTGGAAGATGTCTATTATTACAATGGTATTGAACGAAGGTTGGGAACCCGATTAGGACAACTCAGACGAACCAAAGTACTATCCTTACTTTAAAATGTACCCGTCTGGCTTCGCTTTCATTGGTACGACTTACGACTATGCGGATGCGTATGCGTGTTGCGGGTCTCGTCTTCGTTTCCGAACGAGCGAATTAGCGAGATATGCGGGCGAACAGTTCGTGGATATCTGGAAAGCTATTCAATTAGGATAAAATGAGATAAAGGTATAGATTATGGAAGAAGAATGGAAAGATATTAAAGGATACGAGGGATTATATCAAATATCAAATTTAGGAAGAGTAAAATCGTTAGAGAGAAAAGCTAATCATGTTAGTGGAAAAAGAAATGTAACTGAACGATTTATCAAGCCTAATACATGTACATCTTATAAAAGTGTTTGTTTGAGTAAAAAAGGAATAGGTAAACGCTATCCAATACATAGATTAGTAGCTTTTCATTTTATTCCCAATCCTAATAATTATCCTTGCATAAATCACAAAGATTGTGATAAATATAACAATAAAGATACCAATTTAGAATGGTGTGATTATTCTTATAATCAAAAACATGCTTACTTCCATAATCTACGAAGTTCGCCAAATCTAAATAAATTTGGGAAAGAGAATCATACTTCTAAGAAAGTAGTGCAATATACTATTAATGGACATAAAATAGGTGAATATGGAAGTACCAGAGAAGCAGGAAGAATAACTGGTATAAATCAAAGTTGTATTTCAGCGTGTGCGAGAGGTAAAAGGAAAACATCAGGAGGATATATTTGGAAATATGAATAATTAAAAAACAATGAATATGGAAGCAAATTTACAAGCAAGAGTTGAAACAATTACGCCTGACATGGCAAGAGAGTATTTGAAATCCAACAGTATGAACAGACCGTTGAATGATAAAACGGTAAATTTCTATGCACAGGAAATGCGGGCAGGAAACTGGAAGCTCAATGGAGAAGCTATTTGCTTCGGCAAGAATGGCGCATTGTTAAATGGTCAGCATAGATTGTCCGCCATTGTAAAAAGTGGGAAAGAAATTCAAACGATGGTTATCCGTGGATGTGATGAAAGCGCATTTGTCACATATGATAGCGGAAGATTAAGACAAGGTTCAGATGTCTTTGCTATTGAAGGTATAAATAACTATTCGTATGTTTCTTGTATTGCTACGAAAGTGTTGGCATTGAAACAAAACGCAACGATTATTTCTCAATCCAGAGAAGGGCGTAGTCTTCCAAAGAAATATTCAAAAACTGAAATCTTGGAAAAATACTATACTTCACCGGGATTGTATCAAGAATTTTATTCTTTTATGAGGTCATTACATAACAAGTTCAAAATTATGCGTGTTATTGAAGCCGCTGCCATTGGTGTATTCTTGATAAAATGTAAAGGATATACAGAGAAGAGGGTTCAGAGATTTTTTGAATCTTTGTTTTTGGGAGAAAATATAGGTAACGAAACGATTATCACTTATCGGGAGAAAATAATCAGAGACCGTTTATCCTCTTCTGTTATGACTTCCGAAATGAAGCAACAACTGCTCATCAAAGCATGGAATTACTATGTAACTGGGAAGAGCCGGAAGTATCTAACTTGGGACAAAGAAAAAGAAGGTAAACTAACATTTATGTAAATGGAAAACAGAAGTATTCAAACACTATTAATGATTCTTTTCGTTTGTAGTGTTGTAGCAATGTTGATTACTACATATATTCTAATATTTTAGTAAAATGGGAAAAGAATTAGAACAATTTGCAAATGATTGTGCAAAGCTATGTCCGGCTATCGAACCGGACATAGTAAAAGCTGCTATAAAAGCCGGAGCAAGAATACAAAAGCAAGCATGTATAGAAGCATTTCGGCATTTTGTGGAAGACTACTGCGCAGAAGCAGGATTTAAAGAAATCAGTCTAAATGCTGAACATTGCATAAAAGTATTCAAAGAATTAAGTAACATATAAAACAAAAAAATATGAAATTTACAGTAGAACTTGACGAGTTTTGGATGGATGAAGATTCTGGAACACTGGACGAAAAATTGAAGAGTTATGTTATCCATGATGTTATCATGCAGATAAAAAGTGGCATACGAGAAAAAATCGAGACTGAAATAAGCTCTCAGATACAAAAGCAATTGGAACAATGTATGTATGAGTATATTCAAAAAGAGGTGAAAGATTTTATCTCAGAAGGGAAAATACGTAAAAGTTCCTATAACAAGGAAGAAATTCTTATCAAAGATTGGATTAAAGAGAAATTTACGGGAGATACAGGCTATAACAATACAGAAAAGGTTATCAAATCATTGGCAAAGGATTTTGGCAAGGAACTGAAAGAACGCTATGATTTGCTGTTTGCTTCTCAACTGGTAGCCAAAATGAGCGAAACCGGATTACTGAAAGAGGACGTTGCAAAGTTGTTGTTACCAAAACAAGAATAAGATGTCTAAAAACTTCAAAGTAGTTAGGGCGTGGAAGAAGCAAGAGAAACGTATAGTCTTGCTTCTTTATAGAAAAGGTCTTTTATCAATACCGATAGAAAATCTATATTGGGCTAAATATAAAAGATATGGAAAAAAGTTTCGCAGCAAATACAGTAAAAGGAAATGGGAATGTTTTTTACCAGAAATATATTATTCTACTTGGGATTATTGGGGTGAGTTCGACGAACATCCTTTAATTGATGATATTATAGACCGTTTAACAGGTGATGGCATTCCTGATGATATATTTGAAGAGTGCGGATATGATTATTTCCGTGCTATGAGATATTCTTCATTTCAGTACAAAGGGCGTAAATGGTTTATTAAATATCTTTCTTCTCTTCCAACTGTGAGGAAAGATTCAAAGATTAATAAGTTTTTAAAATATATAAGAGAATGAAAACATTTGGAGAAGTAAAAGTCGGAGATTTGATATATACTATCAATGACGATTTCAGAATAAAATCAGCGCAGGTTTGTGGAGTTGAAGACTTCCAACTGGCGCATAAAAAGTCGATTATTAAAACACTTAACTTTACAACTATTGTTGATTTTGATAAAAGTAAGTATGTAAGCAATGAAGTAAGCCTATATTCTTGTTTACAGGCTGCACAGGAAGCAAGAGAAATGGCGAAAACTGCGTATGCTAATAAACAATGGCGGATTGCTATGCAAGCATTTAGACGCTTAAAGAGGGCGGTTAAAGATACCGAAGAACAAAAGAAAAGGATTTTTCTATTCTTTCAAATACTGGAAGAAGACTATCAAAGGGAATTGAATAGGGACAGAATGGTAAACGAAGCTAATAATAAAGAAGAAATCAATGAAAACAAGTAGAATGATTCTTTGTATTATCATGTGTATCGTATGCTTGCCAATCTTCTCGCAAACCCATGAGAAAACAAGCAACGAGATTGAAGATGTGGTAGATGAAACCGTTAACATGATTCAAAGAAGTACGGACAAGAGAGAAACAACATTTAGAAGAATCAATGTTCTATCGGAGAAAGTAACATCTTTGACAGAAAGTGAACTAACGGTGAATGCTGTACCGGTAAATAACTTCTTGAATACTATTGAAAATCTTCTGGATGAATTAAACGAGCTTAAAATTAAGTCGGAAGATATCTTTAACTATGTGGTAGCAACCAAGGATATGTTTAAAAGACCGGACTTTGTACCTAGACAAAAATCAATAGAGGATTCTGTATTCTATGCTGTTATGTATTTGGCGCAAATTGATAAAATATGGGATGATATGATTGAAGCCTGTAATCTGTTAGAGAAAGATTTGAAATGTTAAATCTGTCTTTTCTCTTGCATATATCAAAAAGAATATGGATATTTGCCAATGTATTAGAAGTCGGAAGCTAATGCGGACATGTTGAATTGATATTTATAGGTGATAAATATATGCCTAATCCCGTATTGTTCTTCCGACCTTGACAATACGGGATTTTTTAATGCCGTATTGGATATTCTGATACGGCATATTTTTTATCATTTAGAAGAGTGTTTTTAATGATTTGACTCTTACAAAATCTCAAAATGAGAATTTATTTCTCTATCTGTCATATATACGTTGAGGTAGGATTCCTTGTTCCAGTGAATGCTCTGTTTATCCTAACAACATTCGACCTTGCGAGGGATTGTATATATGTCGCATCGGGAGCGTCTGGAAGGACGAGCATATATCCACTTGGAAAGGAAGCGTTCAAGAGTACGGATATAAGGATAACAAGTTAAATGATAAACAGGCGTAGACCAATCACCAAGCTACAAAGAAAGGGTAGCAAGGGAGATAAAGGAGCTTCTATATATCATTAATAAAAATCCGTATGAAAAAGAAGAAATTTAAACCTAAAAAGAAAAAGATTATAAGTAAAATATGAAGAAGTTTGATTTAGAAGCTGCCTTAAAGGGAGCACCAGTAATAACCGGAGGAAATCATCCGGCACGAATAATATGTACGGATGCTAAAGGTAATTTACCTATCATTGCCTTAATATCAAACAACGGTGTAGAAAATCCGGTAAAATACACTTTAGATGGTAGATATTATACAAAAGGGACATCTGGTTATGACTTATACATGGATGTTGTTAAGAAGAAAGGGTATATCAATATTTGGGAGCATGAAAATGGCAAAAAATGGACAGAAGGTATATTCTCAACTAGAGACGAAGCTGAAAAAAATAAGGAGATAACAGCAATATATAATGCTCAAAAAGTTTATATATCTACAATAGAAATTGAATGGGAGGAATAAAATGAAATTAATTGAATTAAAAAGATTGACGCTCTCTAATTGGAGAGGACAAAGCCGAAAGGTTGATTTTGAAGGAAGAACGGATGTGTACGGAAAGAACAAGACAGGGAAAAGCTCTCTGAAAGATGCGTTCCTGTGGCTTCTTACCGGATATGACAGCAATAACCGGATGAACTTCAACTTGTTTGATAACAATATGGAGTACACCGCAGAAAACAATCCGGAAGCAAGTGTAGAAGGTGTATTCCTAATCAACGGTAACGAATATTCATTCAAGCGTACCGCAAAAATGGGATTTGTCCGTAAACGTGGAAACAAAGAATACGAACGAAAAGGGACAGACGACTATAAATTCTTGATGGATGGCATTGAGATGTCTGCCACTGAATACCGTACACGTATCAATGAGTTGTTTGCCGAGCAAAATGTACTTCGAATTATGCTGGATACCACTTACTTCTTAGGTATGGAATGGAAAGACCAGAGAACTTATCTGAGTCTGATGTCTGGTGAAATCAAGAAAGAAGACTATAAAGGCAAATATGACACTTTGTTTGAGAAGCTGGACAAATATACAATGGAAGAGATAAAGTCTCAAATTGCTACGATATGTGACCCTATTAAGGCTCAATTGAAGTCTTTCCCATTGACTATTCAAACTCTGGAAGAGAACCTGCCGGATATTTCCAAGGTAGAGGAAGCTAAAAAGAACATTGAGAATGACAAGATTCAAATTAAGGAAATCGAAGACATGATGAATGGTACAGCAGAATCTATTAAGCCTTTCATTGATAAGAGGAACAAAGAAATGCTGGAAATAAGCACGAAGAAAAATGAATTGATTAACCGGAAAAAAGCCTTTGAAGAAGAGCAGAAAGCACCGATAGAGATTGCCAGAAAGAATTTGGATAATATCTCTGCCAAGAATGAGGAAATAAAAGCTCAGAATGACAAGATTGAGAGAGACCGGAATAGATATGAAACTCAGATAAAGACTTTTGAAGAATACGTAAAGCAGTGCGAGCAAAGAAGAACAGCATTGCTTGCTGAAAAGAATGAGGAAAAGGAAAAACTATTTGGAGAAGACACTTGTCCGGTTTGCGGTCAGTCTTATCCAGAAAGTAAATTGGGAGAACTTCGGGCTTCTTTTGAAGAAAAGAAGAAAAATAGGCTTGAAACCATTATCGCTCAGGGTAAAGCTAACAATTCACGAAAAGATTCTTTCTTGAAATCCATCCAAGAATTAAAAGAAGAAATCAGTTCACTGCCTGAACCACAAGGATTGCATAGTGTGATTGAAGCGGTAGAAGAACTTCGGAAAGCAGAAGAGAACTGGAAACGATTTGAAGATACCGAAGAATATGCTTCCTTAATGGAAGAGATTCACAATATGGAAGAGAATTTGACCGTTATTCCTGAACAAGACAATGCGGAAATGATTTCTATGAAAGAGACATTTATGAAGCATATCGAGGAAGAAAGTAAAATACTCGGATTGGTGGACGAACGCAAAAAGCAGGAACAGAAGATTGAAAATTTGAAGAAAGACCAAAGAGCCGCAGCCGAAAAACTGGCAGAACAGGAACAATTGGATTATGAAATAAAGGAGTACGAAGAAGAAAGAGCAAAGATTGTATCTGACCGGGTAAACCGATATTTCAAACGTTGCCATATTACCATGATGTCACAGGACAAATCCGGGAAGTGGATACCGAATTGTGTCATTACGGCATTGGATGGAGCAAACTCCGCAACGAGCAACGGTGCAGAACGTATCCTTTTAGGAGTAGATATTTCAAATGCGTTTGCCGAATACTTTGGGATTAGCCTTCCTCTCTTCGTGGATGATGTGAATTTGATTAACGATGTCCATGCCGCTATTCAAACCAAACATCAACTGATTAGCCTGATTGTATCAGAAGACGAAAGTTTAATCGTAAAGAGCAATGGATTATAAAATTATAATTAATCTAAGTCTTCTCAATAACGCCATTGAAACGGAAGTGGAGATAGGAGATTCTATGGAAAAAGGAATATTTATTCCCTATAGATATGCTCCTATCTACAAAAAGAAAAAAGGCGTATTTCTGTATCTATTTGCAAAGGAAAGAAGAGCAAATGCTTTCGGGCAGTCTCATTACCTCCGACCTAATTGTGATAAATTAAAATATGAACAAATAAAATTAGATACCGGTATGGATGAGCCATTTTCTATTCTTGGAAATATGAAAGTGCAGGGAGAAAACAAAGATTGGAGAAAAACAGAAAAAAACATTAAAGAATCAATTGATAACATTTTAGATAATGACTAAGAAAGAAAAAAGAGAGACTTACAAAAGAGTCTAAGAATTAACCAAAGAGTTAATAAGTTGTTTAGTTGAACTGGAAGAAGATTATCTTATTATGACGCCCAGTGATGAAGAAACATATTCATCGGCTGTGGGATTTCCAAAAGGTAGACTTCCGAATATGTATATGACTGCAATGGAAGATAAAGAAGAGGGTGGCGATGTGTATGCCGCTTTAGCTTTAACTGCATCTAACTATTACCTAAGTGAAGCATCAGATGAAGACGCTTCATTTGCTATGAAACAGTTTTATAAAACTTTAAAAATGAGGGAACTCTTCATTAAAAATATTTTTGGAGATAGTAAAGACATGAATTTGAATTAATTTTGTATATTTGTAAACCATTAAAAATAAAAGACATGGAAGGAATTTATTATTTTAACGTAGCTCTGAAATATGAGAAAATGGACGAAAGAGGTCTAAACAAAATGGTGACTGAACATTATCTCGTAAAGAGCTTTACCTGTAGTTCTGCCGAATATTCTATCATCCAAGAAATGCAGCCGTTTATTACAGGCGATTTCAAAGTCAATGCAGTTAAGGAATCCAAGTATTCAGAATTGTTTCTTTCTGAGGAAGAGGCAGCAGATAGATACTTTGAATGCAAACTCAAATTCATTACCTTGTATGAAAAATCCGGTAAGGAAAAGTTTATTCAAACTAAAGTCTTGGTTCAAGCTGCCGACTTGCGAGACGCAGTTAAGAAATTAGACTATGAGATGAAAGGTACGATGGCAGAATACCAGATTGTTGCTGTATCCGAGACAAATATCATAGACATATTTACCGAAGAAAACGTAGAGCATGAAGGTTGAACGAATGGAAGATGCAACAGGTATATATTTGAGAGGTAGCATTTGCCTCTCAGATATACCTAAAGAAATGATATTTACTTCTCCCAAAAATGGAAAGAAATATGTGGCTATAACAGTGACCAAATGTGGTGAAATGAAATGGGAACATTCTCATGAGATAAAAACTTCTCCTAATCGTGACGAATCAGCAAGAGGGGTTTATCCAAAAAGTTTTGGTCTACTGAAAGAATGGAAAAAAGATGTAGTTGACACTACGCAGCCAAAGAAAGAAGAATCTCATAAAACAGAAACGACCAAAAAAGACGATTTCGATGGAGTTCCTTTCTGAACTACAAAAGTGATTAACCAGTTTAAAGAACAAGGAATAAACTTAAAAATTATAAAGTATGGATGCTTTTAGGAATTTATCTTTGGAAAATTTGCCCGGAGAAGAATGGAGAAATGTGGTCGGATACGAAGGAATATATCAAGTATCCAGCTTAGGAAGAGTGAAAGCCATTATCAAGAAACGGATAATGGCTCAACATGATAACGGGAAAGGATATTTGACTGTTAATTTATCCATTAGAGGAAAAGCAAAAAAGAAATATATTCATCGTTAGTGGCAGAAGCATTTATACCAAATCCAAATGATAAGCCAGAAGTAAATCACTTGAATCTCAAAAAGAATGACAATAATATACAAAATCTTGAATGGAATACTAAAAAAGAAAACATGAATCATGCAAGATATAATGGAGTATTTAAAGATGTAAAAGTATATCAATATTCATTAGATGGAGTATATGAAAGAGAATTTAATTCTTTAAAAGAAGCCGCAACATTTCATAATGTAAAAAGTCTCGGTGATATTTGTCGTTCTTGTAAAGGGCAAAGGAATGTATGTAAAAATCATATATTCAGATATTACAAATCTGATAAAATATTTATTCCTAAAAAAGAATTTAAAAGAGTTATAGCTAAGAAGAAAGACGTTACTATTGAGTTTGATTCCGCAAAAGAGGCTTCCTTATATTTAGGGGTAAAGGAAAACTCTATAGTATGTTCATGTCTTAAAAATACTAAATGTAAAGGTTTTATTCTAAATTATAAATAATATGGCAGAAATTAAAGAGACAAGTAAGAATGTAGGTGATTTGGTTATATCCAGAGTTGAACAATTAAGTAAAGCTGGTCTTAGATTACCTAAAGATTTTGATGCTACTACAGCTATCAAGATGAGTATGCTCAAACTTGCAGAAATCAAAGACAAAAATGGGAAATCTGTAACGGAAGCATGTACCAGCACAAGTATTCAAAGCGCATTATTCAAAATGTGTTGTTATGGAATGAATCTCGCAATGGGACAATGCTATGCGATAATAAGAGGGACAACTTTGTGCATTGACCCTTCTTATTTTGGGAAAGTATTAATGGTGAAACGCATATTCCCCGAATGGGAGCCATATCCGCAAGTTATTCGTCAAGATGATAAGTTTGAATATGGTACTGATGCTGCTACCGGTAGAAAATATCTTGTTTGCCATGAACAGAAGTTGGAGAACATAGATAAAGATTTTATTGGTGGATATATAGTTCTTCCAACCAAGGACGGAAAAGGAACTCTTTATATTATGACTGCCAAACAAATTAAAACGGCATGGGCTAAATCAAGTTCAAGAGAAATGAACGTTCATCGGTCATTTGACGAGAAAATGATAGGTAAGACACTTATCAACTCCGGATGTAATATGATTATCAATTCTACGCCTGATTATCAAATGATGGAAGAGAACGAAGATATTACACGAAGCGATAGTGATGCCACTCGTCAGATTGAACCGGAATACGCTACCTTTGAAGAAGTGCAGGATGAAGTTCCTGCGGACAAACCAAAGGAAGTCGCATACAAAGAACAGGCGGATGCTCCAAAGAGACCTGTTGGCAGACCTAAAGCTAATCCAGAGCCTACTCCTGAACCTGCTCCGGCAGACCCACCTATTCAAGAGAACAACGAAGGCGAAGAGTTCTAATGGAACTGAGAGTAATGGGTTCAAGCAGCAAAGGGAACTCTTATGCCCTTTGCTGCAACGAAGAGATATTATTGGTTGAAGCTGGTATCAAAGTTCAAGACATAATTAAGGGAATTGATTATCAATTGAAAAAAGTACGAGGGGTGATTTTCAGTCACCAGCATCTTTGACCACTCTAAGAGTGCACATGAATTTGTAAAGATGGGATTTCCGGTTTACACCCATCCGGCAGCAGTAGAATCATCCGGCTTTATCGGATTGAACGGATTAAACCCTAAAAAGAAACTGGTCATGGGTGGATTTAAGATTCAAGCTATCGAAGTAAAGCATAATGTACCTTGCTATTCGTTTGTGATTGATTGTCCGGACACCAGTAGAGTTTTGTTCATTACTGACTGTGCAGACTTTCCTTGGAAGGTAAATGGAGTGAATCATCTTCTGTGTGAAGCAAACTATATGGAAGACATCATTTTGGATAGAGCCGCAAGAGATGAATGGTCGGCTTCTGCCAGTGGAAATCATCTCTCCATAGAACAGTCGGTGAACATTATAAAGCGTCATTTTAGCGCGAAACTACAAACGGTAGTACTGTTGCACCTCAGCGATGGAAATAGTGACGAAAACCGCTTTAGAGAGATGGTGAAAATAGCTACCGGAGTTGAACCTTATATTGCCGATTCAGGAATGAAAATCAAACTTAATTTGGAGGACTTTTAAATGGATACTTTTGCCAATTTGACTCACAAAGAACCTTATACCTTAGAAGCATTAGCCAATTATATAGAAAATACAGGAGAGATGGGTATATATGGTGAGTATTTTTACATGAGCAGAAATGTGTGGAATAAGTATAGAGAAAAATACAGCATGAACGAAATACTCTCTTTTATGAGAAAATATAATATTCGTCGTATCTATGTTTATTCTAATTATGGAGTTAAAAAAATAGGAATTTGGCTATGATGGAGTTTGTGAGATTTATAAGCAAAGACTTTGGGACATTCATCGGTTTCTTAGTAGTTCTATGGATTATCTTCTCTGGACTTGAAGGAATTGTAAAAGAATGGAGGAAAAAATAAATGACCTATAAATGGAAATTTAACGACTATCTTCAATCCATATACGATTGTACGATAGAGGCTAAAGATAAAAATCCGGTTTGTTACTACTTTCCGGTTACTCAGCTAGAATTAGCAGAGAACATGGATTTGGTAAAACAAGGATATAAAAAAAGACATAATACCCACAACCCTCTTATGGATGATTGTGGAAAAAAGAAAGAAAAGACGATGAGTAAAACATATGTTGGGATAGACCCCGGTAAACTTGGATTCATATCCATTTTGAGAGATGGAAACTGGTCTCATATAAGTATAAAGGATAATGATATGTACACCATATCTGATGTTTTTTCCATGAAAGATGATATAGTCTGTGTAATGGAGGATATTCATGCAATATTTGGAAGTAGTGCAAAGGCAACTTTCTCTTTTGGTGAAACGTATGGGACACTACAAGGAATACTCATAGCGAATAAAATCCCGTTTCATTTAATTCCGCCTAAAACATGGCAGAAAGAAATATGGGAAAACAAAGATATGGTTGTTACCTATAAAAAAGTTACGATTAAAGGTAAGGAAGTTATGCGTAAGGACGTAAATACAAAAGAGACCAGCTACAATGCTGCCAGACGTTTATTCCCTTATATGGATTTTAAACGGACTGAAAGATGTAAATCTTATGATGATAATCTGGTTGACTCAGTATTACTTGCTGAGTACGCTCGGAGGAAAAACTTATAATTATGGAAAAGATAAGATATTTCATGGTTTCCTACGTAAACATTCAGGACAATATTCGTAGGGATGGGAGAGCAATAATGCCTGTAAGAGGTGATTTAAATATAGAAAATATTGAAAAGCGAATAAAAGAAAACATAGAAGGGAATGCGTGTATAATTTGTACCGGATTTTATGAAATGAGTGAGGAAGATTATCTGTCTAATTTCATGGAATAATTAATACGTTTATCATAACTTTGCAATCGTCTGGTTCGTGAGAATAGGGCGGTTTTTAACTAACTAAAAAAGAAGAAATGAAAGATTTTATTATATTTGTAATCGCTCTCATTATCGTTGCCGGGTTTATCGGTCATATTGAGATTAATACTAATCCCTTTTGCATCAGACTACCGATGTGGCACAGAGTAGTCGCTCTTATTCTGTTTTTTGCTGCATGGGGATTGTGGGATTGGGGAGAACGCTTAGATGCGTATTCTAAAGGGCTGAAAAGAGGTATGGATATAACGATTGAACAGTATAAAGAAAATAAGAAATGAACGTAGAAAAGATTTACACGTTAGAGGGAGAGGCTATAAGCCTCAAAGATAAGGAATATCCGTCTATCATTGAAAAAGTAGATTATTCTGCAATAGACGATGAAGGTCTCAAATATCTTCAAGACCAAATGAAAAGTTTGGCGAAGTTGTGGAGCATTGTCTATTTACAGGATAAGAGACCTATTAGCATCCGGTTTGCCATTTATTCAAACTATATCTTCAAGAGCCGGATTCTAAAAGATGATTGCATTGATAAAATAGAACAGAATAATTTCTCAAATGGTGAACGATGAAGACATACAAGAATTGCTCCGACTGACGAAAGAGAACAATGTCATGCTGAAAGAAGTCATATCTCACATTGAAAAAATAAACAGTGTAGAGTATATGGACTCTCACATGATGAAAGAATTTGTTAACAATGTGGTAGCGGATTTATTTGCTGACATGCTTCTCCAACCAAAAGGAAGAGGACATGTAAGTAGAGAAGATATCATGAATTTTATTAACGAAATAAAAACAATATAATGAAAATTAACGAGTATCAATTAAAAGCACTGGAAACAGCTATTTATCCAGAAGATTGTAAAATAATTTATCCGGCATTAGGATTAACCGGAGAAGCCGGAGAAGTTTCGGATAAGGTAAAAAAGGTAATCAGAGACAATAACCGAGTATTCTCATCAGAGAAAAAGCTGGAAATAGCCAAAGAATTGGGAGACGTTCAATGGTATATCGCTACGATGGCGCATGACCTTGGTTATTCTCTGGAAGAGATTTGTCAAATGAATATTGACAAGTTGCAGTCTCGGAAAGAGAGACATTGTATTAATGGCAATGGAGATAATAGATAACTATGAAAATAGAAATAGATATACCCGAACCATTTATTGATGCAGATAATAGCATGATAAATATAAAAGGTGATGGTTTTTTATATACCTCCTTTGATGAGAAACGTAGTGGTCTTGCCTCAGATAAATTTGCGGAAAACCCGGAAGAGTATAAGAAGTTGGCTGATGCGTTAGAAGAAATTTCACACAACATTAGATATCTTATTTATCATAAACTTATTTAGACATGGAAAAAGAAAAAGAATTGAAAGCTCAGAACAGATTGAAAGCATTGGAATTTGCTGTAATGCACATGAATTTACCCCAAGAATTATATGGAAAGATGAGCTTCTTGGATTATTGCAAACAAGAAGCGGAGAAAATTCTGGATTGGGCATACGAGGAAGAGGAAAAAGAAGTTAAGCCTGATGAATGTGAATGGGTTTCCTGTCAAGATTTAATAGATAGGATAGAAAAATCCTATATAGAAATGCAGGAAAAAGAATTAGAAAAGGAATTTAGAGAACTTGTTAAAAAATATACGGATTTAATAAAATAGGAGATGGGCAAATATTTTACAATTAACGAAATGTGCCATTCTGATACAGCAATAGCACATAAGCTGGATAACTCTTGTAAGCCGGAGTATCAACATAATTTAGAAGCATTGATTACAAATGTTCTAGACCCTCTAAGAGAAGCGTATGGAAAGCCTATTAAAGTAAATAGCGGATACCGTTGTATGTCTTTGAATAAGATATTGGGCGGAGTCCATAATTCAGAGCATTTAAAAGGAATGGCGGCTGATATTACAGGCGGAAGCAAGGAAGAAAATAAAAAACTTTTCGACCTGATTCAACAACTGAACCTTCCATTCCGGCAATTGATTGATGAGAAGAATTTCTCATGGGTTCATGTGTCTTACAATCCGACTGACATTAAAAGACAGGTAATTCGGTAGTGAAACTAAAGAAAGGGATTCTTCGGAATCCCTTTTCCTATTTACAGCACTCTAATGAACGCAGTTCATCTAATTCATCCATCAACTCTAACCGAAGCATTTCAAACTCATGGTTAGGTAAATCTTTCATCATACTGTCTATTGCACGATTCAATTCATATCTCTTCCGAATAATAGCTAATTTCTTAGCTGTGTACTTTACCTTTTTCATTTTCATGCTTCTCTCGTTTTAAGATAGTATTTATATTTTCCTCAGTAAATCCAAAGATTGAAGCAAACCTCTTAAATTCTGCCATTCTCTTCTCCGGTATCAGATTAAACATGCTGTTAATGGGCATGTCCCCTTCCATTGCCTTTTTTACCTTCTTTAGTTTCATACTTCTTATTTTTATAGTGATTGCAATCACAAATGAATAATTTGATATAATCAAAGACTTTCATAGCTATTTCTCCGCTGAGATATGCTATCTCTTCACCGTCTAAGGATATGCCGTTCATATTGGCTAAATCATCCTGTAGATGTCTTTGTTCGTGTATATAGGAATTAAAAAATTCCCTTTCTGATGAAGCACGTCCAATCGCCATGATTGTTATTCTATAGAGAAAGTTGGAGTAAGTAATACCTGTATCCAAACGACAAGAACGCATATTTTCTTCTGCGGTTAACAGGAACTCTTTACTCGCTCCGAACCTTCTCATTTTATGGACTATTTCATCAGTATCGTAACAGTCTACGGAATAGTATATATACACCTTCCAGCCTATCTTTGGTATGTAGAACTGCTGTCGTATCACTGTTAGAGCATATCATCCCAATTGATTACGATACCCTTCCCCATACAGTCTGCAAAGAAATGCCGAAACGCCTTCTCAGAGCCGCCATCCGGGTCGTCTATAAAGTCTCTCACAAACATAGCAAGGTATTGTTCATTCGGTATGGAAGACCCGAAGTAATCCGCTTTACACATGTTTGCTACGTAGACAGCGTTATAACCGTTATCATTCTTTAGCGTAATACTGTACTTTTTGAGAAGTTCGTCAACCTTTTCTTTAGGGATGGGAGTAATCTTACCTTCCTTTGTCTCCATCATAGAAACAGCCCAATCGCACATCTTCTTAGAGAAGTTGAATCCATAGTTAGAGAGGTAAGCTCTCATCTTCTCCGGTATTCTGTCGAATACATCAAAACTCATATTTCTGTCCATATTATAGTATATTAAGCAAGTGTTTCCTTGGTGACTTGTTAGCACTAAGGAAACACCCGCAATTGATATTAGCGACGACGACGACGACCTCTACGCTCTCCCATCCTTTCCTCATACTCACGTTCGTAACGGTCTTCATCGTCACGATATCCGTATGACTGTCCGCCACCTTCACCACGTTCGCCCATAGATTCTAATTCCTCCATTACGGTATAGAAATCTTCCTTTAGGCATTCCAGACTTTCTTTGAAGTCTTTAATTGCTCTTCCGATACCACCTCCACGGTGCTTATCGCTTATTTCAATCATTCCCATAATATTTTTTATTATTTGTTTTTACTATTGTTTGGAGAAGCTACAACACTATTTTTCATACTAAGTATAAGGCTCTTAATGTCTCCTAAATCTTCTTTCAAACCCTTAACCTGACCTTCCAAAGCTCCAATCTTCTCTTCATGCAACTTTTCTTTTGCAAGTTGAGGATTGAGTTCTTTTAGAATTTCATCGCAATGTGTTATGACTGATTCGTGATAAGGAACGCTATCAACAATTTGTCTGCTTATTTGAAGCATAGCCTCTACTTCAGATACTATAGCCTCTTTCTTATCTGAAACAATGGCATTCGGATAAGCATAGACCTCTCCATTTGCCGGTAGTTTCTGGAAGTCCATTACTTCTTCCCCACATTTTACCTTTATATCTACAAGCATTTCTGGTTGAGGATTATAGGGCTGTTGAGGATTAAAAGTAGGATACTTAGGAACAGGATTGCTCACAGATTCAACTTGGCCAATCTTAACACTTGGCTTTTCTCCCTTTGAAAGGATATAGAATAAATTTCCTTGTCTACTTGATGAAAACATAATGATTAGCTTTTAAAGAAGGGGATTTCTCCCCTCCTGATTATTTATTTTACTTTAGCTGATGCTGCATTGGCAGCAGGAGTTCCACCTGTCTGAAAGTTTACAAATCGGATAAGACCTTCTCTCTTATTGATAAAAGCAAAAACTTCTTTGGTATTTACCATGTCAGAACCAACAACGTTGTTACTGTTATGATCTATAACATTGACTTTGCTTTCACCACTTGAAGCGGCATCTCCCGTATTCGTACTGTTGTTAGACGTCGGAACAGCTAAGGATATAGGCAATGCCTCTCCACCAGCAGGAACAGCTTGATTTACTTGTACTGTTACATAGCATTCACAAGGAAGCTGATTGTAAAGACATCTATCAATGCCATAATCAACACTGGTTGCAGAAAGAGAAACGTTTGTAGTAGGCAGTTCAAATATACACAACTGCTTCAAGCAAGAACGTTGCCTTCCAGCTAAGGGAGAACCTATGCCACCAGCCCACCAATAGGGATTAAACGGATTTAATGGATTACCATACATAGATACCTCCTTTCTTAGCAGCCACAAGCATTGTAAGGAGCTACGCCCATGCTTACAGGTACGCTATAGTTTACAGGTATCATACTTCCCATTGCTGGAATATACGGTATTGTTACGGTTTCAGGCTGTTTGCATTCAATCTTAGCCAAACGAGAACTCAAATCATTCAAAGCTGCATTTACCGGAGCGATAGATTGTGCTTGGAATGCTTGAATATTACGAGTCTGAGCATCGTTAGAAATCTGAGCAAGCAAGGTACTCTTATCTTCACGGAGCTTATCAATCTTATCCATAAGATTCTGGTTCTGCATAGCATCCAATTTAGCCAAGATGGCATTAGTGTTAGCAGTAGCACCATCACGGAGAGAAAGAGCATTTTGGTTTGCAGTATTGACCAAAGTATTAGTTTGATTGCATACAGCCAATTGATTCTCGTAACCCTGAGTAGTAATTGCATTTTGTGTCTTGCAGCAACAATCAGCAATAGCCTGTGCAATCTGGCAATTACCTGACTGGATACTATTGATAATCTGTTGACTTGACATACCAATTTGACTACCTACACCCTGTATCTGAGTCATTACACCGTTAATAGACTGTTGAATCTGACCTACTGAACAGTTCAGATTTGTAGCCAAGTTGTTAATTGCTTGACCGTTACCTTGGATTGCGCTCATAAGTAATTCTCTCCCTGCATCATTGTTAATCAAATTCGGAATACCAGCACCGGAAAATCCGCCACCATTTCCACCATCATTTCCGCCAAAGCCGTTACCCCAGCCACCACGTCCCATCAATGGGAACAGGAAGAACAAGAAGATAATCCACATGAACCAGCTACCATCACCGCCAAATCCATTATTTCCTTTGTTATTCATAGCCAGCAAAAGATTGGGGTCTAAGCCATTCTTCTGCAACAGAGGTGCAAGCATACCCATCATGCCTGAACCACCTCCGCATCCACACCCAGATTCAGGTGTATAAACTACTGTACGATTTTCGCTCATAATACAATATTGTTAAAATTTTCGTCTAATATTAGACTTGCACAAAATAACTAATATTGTAGGATATGAGTACTAAATATCATAGTACTACGTGGCTAATTCATGGATTGTTATTTATACATCCAAGTGAATCCATTTGATGTTTTTCTCTTTCCTTTGCAACATTCAATGATATGTGGGAGAGAACTCCTTTTAAGATTCAATATTTCACAAGCTACAGAAGCACATGGATATTCTGCTATATATTCTCCAAACATATCCATTTGAATAATAGGTTTTCTATTAGATTTTGGTTTACCTTTTTGGCTATTAGATAGATTAGTTTTTGTAATTTCGTTATTCCCATTTTCTTTGTATGTAGCCCATCTTAAATTTTCAATACGATTGTCATGTCTGATAGTGTTAATGTGGTCAATACAAGGTTTATTTTCAGGGTTAGGAATAAATGCTTCCGCAATAAGACGATGAATTTTCTTCAATTTACGCTCTTTATTTTTGGATAGAAATACAGTTCTATATCCATTACTCCATCCTATATATAAATTTCTTGCAGGAACTTTCATCACTGTTCCTTTCACATAAGGAGTATAATGTTCTACCATACGAACATTACCCAAATTACTTATTTGATATAGTCCCTCATATCCGACTATATCTTTCCAAATTTCATTTTCCATGATTCCCAATTTTGAAGTTACACCAAGATTAGTAGAAGATGGAGAAGAAAGACTTGGAAACTTTCTTGTCATTGGGTAGCTACTCCCAACTATCTCCGGTGCAAAAATAGTTATATTATTCATATCTTACTAATTTTTCTTTTATTTCTTTCAACTTACATCTGAAAGAATATTTTTCGTTTTTAAGATTAGCTGTATTTCTTATCTTGTTTGCTAAGGATTTGCTAATTCCGGTCATATTAGAAATCTCTTTATCAGTGAATTTATTACAGAGTAGATACACCAATATATATCTTGCATCTACAATTTCCTCTTTATTAGAGATAAAAATCTCATTCAACGAAATATTCGTTACGTCACATACTACATTTACGGTGGTGTTGTATATATCAAATTCCATAAGAAATACTTAAATGTTATATGATAAATCTATGGTTTTTTACACGAATTAAACTATCGAATTTTTCTATATAGATAATCGTTTGAGTACAAGCAGATTACAACAAACTTTGGAATTTATTTTGATTATTATGCACTAATTATTACATTTGTGTCAAAATCATTACATACATGGAATTGGCATATAAATTTCAAAAGAAAGTAGATGAGATATCAGATGTGATATGTGAATACTTTAACATCAGTGAGCAGGAAATCATAAGTAGAAATATAAGCGAAAAAGTAGCAAACGCCAGATACTTTTTATGGTATATCTTACATTATGAAATGAGGTTATCAGCAAAAAAGTTATCTAATATATATTTTAGAGAGCCAAGGAATGTATTCCGGGGAATATCGAAAATAAAACAAGGTATTAAAAATCAGCCTTACTATAAAGCAATCTATGAAGACTTATATAGAAAAGTAGAACCCCTCATACCCGAAGATATTGAGAGGTTCTTAGAAAACATGGAAGAAAAAAGAAATATTTAGCGTGTTAAATAACTACTGTATCCAAACCTTCAAGCCATAAGAACCTTTTGGATGTCCGGCATAAAGCAGGCTACTGAACATTGTATTGATACTCCTTATCAATTGAGTTTGTATTCTCATCTCAGCTAATAAGGGGTTGCTTTCTACATCATTGCTGAGTAAAGCCCGAATGTTCTTTATTTCCAAATTCGTATCAGCAACATAGAAGCGCATACTGTTCAATAGGGCTTCCAATGCTTGTGCGGTATCTTCGGTAATAGATTTGATACCTTCTTGCAAACCGGATAAATCAGCATTTTCTTTTTTAAAGCGGTCTTTTATCCAGTCAGGAAGTTTATTCAGTTCATTGTAGAAATCATTCAACTCTTTTTCATATTTATTAGCCATTGATTCATCTATGGATGGCACTTCTCCCTCGGCTGCTTCAAGAGCTTTTAAATATTCTTGATAGGCTTTATCTCTTTTCCTTTTTTCACCGGCATAATCAAAGCCGTATGTCTTAGCAACTAATTCCGCAGCATTTCCCCACGCAGCATCCCATTTCTTTATATTTTCATCTGCCTTATTAAATCTTTCTAAGGCATCTTCCGCTTCCGATGTTTTGGACATCATTTTATCAAAAAGTCCTTCTGCCCATTCTTTTATTTTTGGTTCAATTAATTTCTGTATTATTATCTGCTTTATTATGTCATTAACTATATTATGAACAGCTTCACCCCATGATTCAGCAGCGTTTGTACCTTCTGCAAAAGCATCAAATAAAGCATCTCCTAATGTAGAAGCCAAGTCTTTGAAAGAACCGATTAAATTCTCTTTCATTTCTAAAAACAAGTCTTCTATATCATTCTCTAAATCATGGATTGCTTCTCTCCATTCATCTATACGGTCGTCGTCAGGCTTTTTCTTTCCTTGTTCAGCCTCTATCATTCGATAGTAGCTATCAATCTGTTTCTGCAAAAGTTCAATTCGTTCTGAACTCTTAGCATAGGCATCTATAGACAACCCGTTTTCAATGGCACGAGTCAAGTCCTCGTATGCCGTTTGTAATTGCTTTACCTTCTTTGTTTCAGATTGAATTGCCCTTTCTCTTTTCTTATCTCCGATGGCAAATATAGCTCCAACTGTTTCAAAGACACCAGCAGCAGCCTGTAAATATCCCATAGGTCCCTGTGCCAAACCAGCAGCGATATTGCTTACACCTCCAAGTATTTCAGAAGTAGAACTAAGTGCATCTTTAGCTCCGGCAGAAAGATTTCCCAAGGAATTGTTCATTGCATCTGTTAGCCCGGCTGTCTCCGATGCAATCTTAGAAGCATATGCCGCTGCTTTCTTTAACTGTTCTCCTTTCTTTTCTCCATCATCTAATCCATTTTTAGCAGTGACTTGGGCGTTCTTTTCTACGCTTAATTGCTTATTTAAAACTTTTAGACGTGCTTTATCAGTGTTTAAAGTTAGCTTCTTAATATTTGCTTCCTTTGAATTGACTCCTTTTTTATTAACAGCGTCAGTATATTCTTTTTCAGATAAAGCAATAATATCTTCTAATATTTTTTTCTGTTCTTCTAACTGGTCAATATTTTTAGAAGCGTCTACATATTGAGACTCTAAATCTTTCTTTTCTCTTAAATAGTGGATATATCCTTTGATGTTGGGCAACAAGTCCTTAAACGGATTTCTGGATTGAATCTGTTCATCTATCTTGTTCATTTGGTTGACAATCTCTTTGAGTTGATTAGGCGGCAAATCACCTAATGATTCTCTAAGAGATGCGAGTTTAGCTTTCATCTGTTCAAGTACTCTAGTAGATACTTTATCCAAATCTTCAAACATGGATATGTACATATCACTTTCCTTAAACTCATCAAAGGCTTGCTTATCTAGTTTTTGCTTTGTTTCTTTCTTTATATTTTTCGTAATTTCCTCTTTCTGGTCAGGAGTAAACTCTGATGGTATATTTGCCAATTTAGCCTGTTCTTCCAGCCGGATACGTATTCTCTCCGAAGATGCTTTTTTCAGATACTTAGCATAATCCTTCAACCGGACATCTAGCTCTTTATTTTCAGCAGCAGTTATCATCTTGGATAACTTATAATAAGAATCCAATTGCTGTTGTCCCAATTTTGACAAGTCAGGATAAGCCTCTTCCAATGCTTTACGGATATCATTTAAGCTAGAAACATCCACATGGAATAGTTGCTTTATCAAATCATTATCCAAACCTTGTGTTTTAAGGTCTATGGATAGTTCATATCCGGAGAACATATTCTCAATCTTTCTTTCAAAATCAGCTATGTTTTGCTCCGAAACAGATATGGATACTTCTGACCTTAATTGTGCGGCAGCAGCAGCCCATGCACGTCTTAATTCTTCTCCGGCTTTTCCACCAATAGTTTCAGCAATGCTCTCCATCTCGGCAGCAATAGAAGCCTTGTCGAAGTCTAATTCAAGAGGTTTACCGAACAAATTTTGATAAGCATTTCCAAACTCCTTAGTCAAAATGTTTTTTGCATCGGCAGCACCTTGGGTTTTCCTCAACTTTTCATATTCGGATTGCAGGCGTTTTAGCAAATCGAGTTGGGCTTTCAATCGTTTTTCATAAGCACTTTCTTCTCCTTTTTGCTGTGATTTGGTATAATACCCATAACTCTTTGCAAAGGCTTCCAATTCATCAGCACGTTTCTTATATAAAGCTGCTAACTGGTCATTGCTCATTTCATCATTCAATTGGGCAGTAGCCAATTTAGCCCTATTTTCTTCTTCCCTTAATTCTTTAATTCTGTTGAGAAGATTTTTAAAATAGGTATCAGGCGTTTCCTCTACTTGAATGAGCTTAATGTTAGTTTTTAATTTTTTAGTATTACGATTAATCTCATTTATTTTATCATAAATGATTTGTTGCAAATCAGATAATTCTTTCTGAACCTGTTTTTTGTTAAAGTCTATATTAATTCCAAGCCGAGTTTGCATTCTATGTTTAATGAATGTTTGCGTAGCTTTATCTTCATTCCCGGCTGCGGAATTTACAAAATTTCTAATTGTATTTATATAGGTTTGTTTCTCTTCGGCATCTAACTTTTGAAATCCTTCTTTTGTAATTCTGGCTGCTTCTAATGCCTTATCTTCCAAAATTTGATATTGCTTTTCAATCAAATCGGTAGCACCCCTAAAGGTTATAGAAGTTAGAGTAGCCTCATGCTGCACTTGTTTCAATGGTGCTATAATATGAGTTACATCTACTTTTCCTTCACCAATTAATCCACTACGAAGTAGCTTCATCAATTTATCAACCTTTTCAGTAGTAGTAAATGCTCCTTCATCTATCTGTCTAAACCATTCATCAAAAGTTGAATTAGTCTTTCCTTGCTGCATTAATCGGACTATTTTAGAAGCAGCGGAATCATAGGCAACTCCCAGCTTTTCTACAGCCTTTTTATTTTCTTCTATACTTTCCGAAAACTTCTGTGTGTCACGAGCAAAGTTAGTACCGTCTTCCTTCATTAAATCATTTAGAACTTGCGTCTGACGGAGTTCTTTATTATATTTTTGCTGTGCTATAGTTAAATCACCAGTGATATTCTTTTGGTCTTTCAGCTTTTTGTAGACGTCTGGATACTGAGCTTGTAGAACTGCTAAAGAAGCACTCAATTCTTTTCTACGCTTATTGCTTTCTTCTTCGGCATCGGCATATTCTTTTGTTCCTTCTGTGTATTTTCTTAACTCTACTGTGGAATCTTTATATGCTTGCTCTTGTTTTTTTATTTTATCTACAAGTAAATTAAATTTATTTATTTGGGTATCAATAGAGTTTGTCAATAAGTCAAATTTAGCTTTCGCTTCTTTGGTCTTCTTTGACATTTCTAAAAAAGCATATCCGGCAGATAATACTACAGTAGCAAGTAATACCCACGGATTAGCCTTTAACCATGCACCTGCTTTATTCATCCATAGGACAGTCTTTGCCATTGCTGATGCAAGCCCACCTTGTGCGATAGTCGCTTCAATAGTAGCCGCAGTTAAGGACTTAGTAGCAAGAACTGCATATCCAGTTTTTATTATATAAATAGCTGTAACGCTAGCAACTGTTTTTAAAGCAACTGCAAAAATCTCCCAATTCTCTACAACAGAACGTAAAGCAGATACCATTCCTTTGAGTACTCCGTCATTTGCTTTGCCAATTTGGTTAAACATCACATCGAAGCTGTCCTCTAAGTTGGCTAATTGTCCCTGTAAAGTTTCAGCTTGTATTTCCTGCATGTTATAGAAAATACCACCAGCGGATGTTAACTTCTGAAATATCTTTTCAACGTCTCCGAAAGATACCATACGTTTAGATACCATCTCAAATACTTCACCCACTGATACCATTCTACCTTCCAACTGAGTAAAGTAATCAGCCAGTTCTCCCAAAATATTAACTCCGGCTTCCGAAAATTGTCTGAGTTCCTGTCCACGGAGGTAATTAGCTGCTTTAACCTGCCCAAAGGCAAGAATAAAACGCTGCATATCCACACCTAGACCACTGGAAATATCTGCCAACATCTTAGTTGTATCGTATAACTTTTCAGTTTCGATACGATAAGCGGCTAACTGTTTTGTGTAGGATATTAACTCCTTAATAGTATAGGGAGATTTAATAGCCAATTGTACCGTCTTCTCAAACAAAGCATCGGCTTCATCCTTATTCTGTAATATGGCTTGTAAAGAACGCTGTTGAATTTCAAATTCTCCACGAACTTTAACCATTTTACCGATATATCCTTCAATGGCAGATACGGAGAATAACAATGCTAACTGACGTTGCAATCGAGCAGATGTATCCAATATTCTCGATTGTTGTTTCCTAAGTTCTCCGGTTTTCTGTGCAGCTTGTGTATTAGCAATCTGTAAACGGTTCGTTTCAGAAACAATGTGATTTATTTGAGCAGTATAATCTCTACCTGTAGCAGTTAGTCGCTCTTGTGCTTGACGTAATCGAGATATTTTATTTATTCTCTGAGTGATAGTTTGCTCCGGTCTTTCTAAAGCTCTACGATAAGATTCTTCTGCTTTCTCAGCTATCTTTGCCGATTGAGCAGCACTTCTATCAGCACGTTTTTTTTCTGCTTCTGTTTGCCGAATAGCTTTTTGTTTCTCTTTCTCAGCTTGTATTTCTTTTTGATAATTTGTTTTATCAATTCTCTTTTGGTCGGCAGCATAGGCAGCTTCAACAGAAGCACGATATTCATCAGTAGCTTTTGCTCTTTTTTGCAATTCAGAATTTCCAGAACGGAAAGAAGCATTGAGTTGTTCCATTGCTTCTTTCTGTCTTTGAGCCGTTAATGATGTTTGGTTTAATGTATCCAGATATTCATTCCATGATGAGTTTGTAGAAGATATACTTCTCTTTTCTTGTTCTAAATAGGAAATTTCTCCACTGATTAAAGATTTGGTTTGATTATCTATATTCTGTATGACGGCAGATGAATTTGATAATAGACTTCTAAGAGATTCTATTTTTTTATTCAGCCCATCTATAGGAGAAGAAGATATTTTATTTACTTGTTCTGATATTTTGGCAATATTGTTAGCCAATTTTCCGGCTTCTGTACTACTCTCTTTAGAAGCAATAGACTTTAGCCCTTTAGATGCTTCTTTTGCCTTATTGATAAATGGGTTTATCCCATTTGCCATGTCGGTAAAGGCTTGTGTTACTACACGCTGCGTCTCTTGACTGGTTTTAGCAATTTGCTCTATCTTCTTATCGGCACTATCTAATTTATTTAATACCGATTTAGGAATATTCAATACATATCCATCTGCTGCCATAATTCTTATTCTGCTTTTATTACAGGTATCCCAAAATCATTTGCTAATTGAGAGATACTTGTTACATTAATCTTTTTCTTCTTATGGAATTTAGCATCTTCATTATCTGGAAGATATACAATATGTGTGGAATCGTTTTTGGCTATACCAATTTGAGCGATTGTCATTTGCCACATATATTGTTCCATTGTAACGGAGGGAAATGCTTTTAAGAAATCAAACATTTCACCATAACTCGTCCGGGCTATTACGAGTTCCGTTCGGTTATCTTCGTCTTTCTCTCCAAGGCTATCTGCTTGAAAGTCTGCGTTAGTCCGGTAATCTGAAAAAAAGGCTCAATCCCAATTAAATTAAGAACCTCAAAAAGAAGATTTGCCCAATCTTTGACTTCCGTTTCCCAAAGTATCGTATCGTAAACTTTTTGATAATCAGTATCTATCCGCTTCTTGTCATTGATTAAAGCTAAGGTTAGTATTCTACAAACCGAAGGGAAATTAGTAGTCATTTCTTTTAAGACATCTCCAAAAGAAGCATTCTCCACTTTACTTATCTTAGCTGCCTCTTCTGCAATCATCCACATCGTTCCCGGTTTCAGAGACCGGATTTCCCATTCAGTATCTTTTAACTTCACTAAAGAAGGTGAATCGTTCATTATCTGAGCGAGTCTTTCCATTGCTTCATCGCTCACAGGCTCATCGGCTGATTTGTATTTCTTTTCTTCCATGACTTAAAAATAAAAAGGAGGGAGTTTCCTCCCTCCCTTGTTTATATTGAACTTGAAAACGCAGGTACTACAAGAGTAACAGGGTTGCTGTCACTTGTTGTAAGATTGTCTCCAACCGCCTTTAAGTAGTAAGTGAATGTATCCGCAGCTTTCAGAGAAGAACCGGTATAAGTCACAGTATCTTTAGCAATCGAAGTCCAAGCTCCTGTTGTACCTTTACGAATACTATATCCATTATTACCGGTTACATTCTTCCAGCCAACTTTAACGGATGTTTCAAGTCTACTAGAAACGACGAAATTAGTTGGCGTTGCTAATTTCGTCAAGCTCCCCCCGATGCTTTCGGAATGATATAGAACGGAGTCAATGGAGCATCGGATCCCGAACCTACCTTACCAGCGTAACAAGTACCGGAAATAATACCCTGAACAATACCTGTCTTCAAGCTGGCTGCTTCAATACGACCGGAAATTTTCACTTTGGGACAAACCAAAGTACCATCGTTAAACGCTGCTTCAATTTTTGCCCATACTGGTTTATAGGTATTGGGAGCACAGATATTACCACCAGAAATGGTAAACCCCATAATCTTGGTCAAAAGGTCAGATTGGATATCACCAGAGTTCATGGTCACGGTGTAACGCCCCAATGTAATATTTTCATAGATTGGTTCGTCTTTGGTCTCTGAATCAATCGCATTGGTCGTATTGTCTTCCTGAGTAATGGAAGTTGAATCCGCTACGATTTGGTCAAGAGAATAGGTTTCTGTACCTAATGCACCAGCAGCAGTGTACGGAGTGATGAGGATTTGTTGCACACCGCCCAAAATCAAAGCGGTATCTCCTAAATTTGTTGTTGCCATAGTTTATAAATTAAATAATTAATACCCAGACTCTTACTATATTTACGTGAAGATTACGAACTGCGTCGTAGTCTTCACGGGTTTCTGAACGGTGAATACGATAACGAGAATTGGATGATACCTGTTCTTTGATTATCTCATTCAAACGCTTTTCCATCTTAGACATGACAGCTACGTTTTTTTTGCCGTTGCTAAGAGGTTTGGCGTAAAGATAGATATTCACTCCACCGGAAGCATAAGCGTTATAATCAGTCAAACTTGTATCACAAGATATTACTACCATGTCCTTCCAGCTATCGGGAATAGTGCTTGGTAGAGTAGACGGATATACATTTTCAGACAAATCCCCATCCAATATTTCATTGAAATAGGTTTCAATCGCAGATATGTTCAACAAATTATCATCTCTCATAATGCAGCTACCCTTCCATCTTGTATTTTATATACACTTGCTTCTTTTATCTTTGCAGCCAGTGCTCGGATATCGTCTCCTATCATAAAAATTACATTGTATTTCCTTTTCAACGGATATTGCCCGGCTTCCAAAATTCCACCATAAAACATGGCGACAACGACAACCAATTGCATACCATCCGAAGAAGGTTTAAATGTTGCAAAGAAATCTTCTATAGCCTCTCTTCCGCTGATTTTCTCCCCTGTGTTGGGGTCTTTTTTCTTAGTAGAAGACATAGGCGTAAAGAAACTTTTGGTATTCGGATAAATCTTATAATTATAATAGACTGCGCTTCCATAGCTATCATGTAGGTTCTGTGTCTTATCCTTACCGAAATCTGCCTTTAGATAGGCTGTCTCAATAAGTTTCCGACCATCCCTTGCTAGCTTATTGGCTAGGTCTTTTATATATCCATCCTTTATACTCACGTTGTCCTATCAGTAATATAAGCCACACATCCACCCATCTGAGTGGGGAAAAGTCCAATGATAGTCCCATTGACTTCCATTCCATACATAGAACCTCTAAAAAGATAACCACGTTTAATGTTAATGCCTACAGTAGTATCAAAAGGGAAATAGATATTGAATGAAGCGTTAATAGCTCCACTTGTATCTGTTTTTGATGATTCTTGTATGTCACATTTGGTTTCCAAGTCGATTATTTCTTCTTCTACTTGTTCATCCAATGGCTTACTCTCATCAATCCCAATGTGATAAAACACACCATCAAACGGATATTCTTGTATGCGGTTTCTCTCTATGTACATCAGTCGTTCTCGTTAATCCATTGTAAACCTTCGCTTGGAATTTCCTCTATTTTGGGGTCGTCCCACTTTTGATATAACCCAATCATGACATTATAGACTTCTTTCTTGGTGTCGTATCGTTGACTACCGATGGTCTGTATAAATTGCCCATGTTGATTAGTCATGTTAGCGGTATAGTTGGGGGCAGTATAGATTACAAACAACAAATCAGCGAGACATAAGTCTTTCTGTTGCTGAGTAAGTTCTTTATAATCTGTTATGTCGGCTACATCACGTTCCATTGCGATACGGGTTAAGACCGCCTTATCGAAGACAAAGGCGGTCAACCCAGAAAGATAATCTATAATATCAAATTGTATCATATCAATTAGTCTTTGTAGTATCTACAATGATATGCCAAGGGAACTCGGTCAATGACGGGATGGCAGACATCATCAAGTCCGTATGCCATTCTTTCAAACGTCCATTCGGCACAGTAGAGTTTACCAAGCGAGCGATACCGCCATCCAAAGAAGCGAATACCATCTTGATTTCGTCTACACCAAATTTCGGGAACAAGTTTTCATCCAAGATGTCAGTGTACTGGATATCACCAGCATAACCAACCGGACGGAGAACAGCGATACCTTCTTCCCAACCGTTTACCATTGTGGTCTTGTCCCATTCCAAGTTCTTTTCTTTCTCTACGACGATTTCGATTGGAGAAAGACCCGGGATGCTTGCCGTTGCGTTACGGAAAAGTTCTTCGGGGATAATCTTGATTTCAGGAGAAGCCGTTGGGCTATTGGTATTCAGGTCACGATAGTACTGAATCCATTCACGAACTTCTGCATTTTGCAGAATTACCTTCTGGAACATATCGTAAGTGACCATCCACTTCATTGCACCTTGGTAATTGGTACGTTCACGGAAATTGTATTCAATCTCTACCATTTGGGTGAGCAACTTACAAGTCGGGTCAGTCCAAGTTTTTTCACCAGCTTTTACGAAGTTCTCTGCCGGAATTTCGGCTTTCTGGATTCTACCTCTGATACCACGACCAAAGTCACAGATAGTCTTACCGGTAGATTGCAGTTGAGCACCGAGATAGTTCAGGGTTTGGTCTTTACTGTCAATCAGCAATTGAGCCTCTTCCGCCCATGCTTGCAGAATCTTCGCATCGTTTCCGAATTGAGCGAAATATTCCTCTTTATACTGACGCTCCATTGCTGTCTCAACGAGACCCGGGGTGATAAAGTCAGGAATACTTGCAGAATAGAAAGCGAAACCTTCCTTATCCAGAGGGATAGAATCACCATACGGTGCTCGCATATCCATCAAAGGTGCAGAAGTTGATTTCTTGGTAGAAACGGTAAACGTTGCATCTCCTTTAGCATTCTTCGGAGTCTTGGTGTCAGCAATCGAATACTGAGTTCTCCACCATCCATAATTTATACGGAGCATTTCAGAGTTATCAATGAAACTCTGCAAAAAGTTTATGCCCTCTCTACTGTTAAAGAGAGCAGCATATCTACTATTATTAAAGTCAAATTTTGCCATTCTATATACTCCTTTCTTTAATTAGCACGAAGCGTGAACCATCCTTTTACTAAGGAAACATTTCTTTCTTTCAATACAGCCGGAGGCATTGGAGACATTCGGTGAATGTATGCTGTTCCTCCCAAAGTCGGAGTTAGCATATATATTGCTCCGTCCCAATCGTCTTCATTCTTTGCGGGAATGTAAGAGAAATCATAGTCGCAAGGAAGCATAGCATTGGGGTTCTGAACCAACATCTTATCGTCAGCACCAGCTTTTGTTCCTTCTACCAATACATCACCTACAGCCAATGCACCGATAGCAGCACTTAATGTAAGTTTCCATACATCTGAGCCAGCATCAGTAGTTGCCTCTACAGCAGTAACCGTAGCGGAAGTACCTGTACCATCCAGAGTGTCCGGTGCTTTCATCAAGATGTTTCCAACTTCCGGTATGTGTCTGTAACCAGTACGAGCAATCAGAACTTCTGTTCCTGCGGCTTCCACAATCTTTGCTACTTCAAAAGTTTTCATCAGAATTACAACAGCATTGTCACTATCATTTGTAGTACCGCCATTGTATCTATATTCTACCAAGTCACCAGCGTACATCTTTCCCCTTCCCTGAAAGGGATTCTGAACTACACCACCGGTAGTCGGGAAAACGAACTGGTTCTTTATGCCCTGCAATTTTACGAAGACGTATCGAGTCCCCCCGATGCTTCCTCTTTTCTGTACAAGTGCCGTACCTAAGAATACGCCACCATACATGAAATCGTTAAAATCGTTTTCGTTCATTTTATTATTCTTTTTTAGGTTTCAAGTCGCTCCAAAGTTCCTTCTCATCCAAGATGGGTTCTCCCTTTGGGGTTTTGGGAGTAATGATAGAAGGAATCTCAGCCTTCGATTTGTTGTAAATCTTTAAATAAGATTCAGTCTTCTTGTCTACATCGAAATCTTCGGTAATGTTGATTTCAGAGATGAATTCGTTTGCCCATTCTTTGTCAACTCCCTTTTCTCCCAATTTCGACAAAAGTGTACTTCTCAAAGAGCCGATTTTCTCCTTTCTTTCCTTTTCAGCAAGCTGCGCTTCCAACCGTTCCAACCGTTCCTGAATAGGGTCTTTCTTGTTCTTGTCCGGGTCAGGATTTGGGTCAGGGTCGGGATTAGGATTTAGAGGATTCTTTTCCTTATACATTTTTACGAAATCTGCGTTATCTTTTTCAACATTGGCGTTTTGCGTACTTACAATAGGCAAAGCGGCTTTGAAGAAAACATCCAACTCAGTTTCATCGTTTGCAAGTAACGGCATTAGGGTGTCTAATGTGGTGTTAATGCTTCTTTCTGTCAAACGCAGGGTTTTCCCGCCTTTGGTCAGTTCACCTTTGAGTTTTTCAAAGGCTTCTTGTTTCGTAAACTTCATAGTTTCTTCCAATTAGTTAATAATTCACACACAAAATAAAGCATTACTAACAAGTTAGAGATGAGAATATTCCCAAAAAGTTATCATATCTGATAAGATTACTTATATTTGAGAATTTTTTCAAACATAAAGAACGCTATTTTTGTGGTTATAAAGATATGGAAAAGGAGGAAGTAAAAAATAAAGCGAAAGTGTTTAGACCCCAAGCTGGTGGTCAAGAAGCATTTGTTAGATCAAACGTAGATGTTTGCTTCTTTGGAGGCGTATTGAACTGCGGTAAGAGCTTCGGTGCTATTTTGTCTGTAGCTGAATGGTCTAAGATACCTCGTTTCCGTGCTGTTTTCACTCGTAGAAATCTACAAGACACCAAAGCTGGTGGTGGTATGGTAGATGAATTTAAAAACGTTTATGGTGATAGCGTTAAATCCAAGGAAACAGATAGTCCTCGTATAACTTTCCCTTCTGGTGCTTTTGTAGACATTACACATATTGCTGATGAAAATCCTAAGAAGTTGATGGAACGTGTCAAAGGATGGCAGTATGATATGGTATATATGGATGAGTTAACATCCTATGAGTGGTCTACATTCAATACAATTATTACCCGTAACCGTGGTTCGGCTGGTATCGGTTCAAAGATACGTGGCACAACCAATCCCAAGAAGTCTCACTGGCTTCGGACATTCCTTAAACCTTATATTGGATATGATGGCTTTATCCGTCCTGACATGGATAGAAAGGTGCTGTATTTCTTCATTGAAGGTGAAACTGTTGATACTGTTGTTTGGGGAGAAAGTAAAGAAGAGGTATATCAGAAATGTAAGATATCCATAGACCGTAAACTGAAAGCCGTTAATAAAGGAGTGCTCAAGTTTTCCTATGAGAACTTGATTAAATCCTTCTGTTTTATATTAGGTAATATAAGTGAAAACGTTGCTTCATTAGGAGATAATAAAGACTATATTGGTAGCGTTGCCGCATCTGGTGGAAAGCGTGGTCAAATACTTTTGGAAGGTAACTGGAACGTAGACGAAGACGACGATTCAGAAGCTCCTATACCATCTTCTGTAGCCAGAGAGACATTTATGACTGACCCACAGCGAAATGGGGACAGATGGATTACAGCCGACTTAGCGGATTATGGAACAGATAATCTGGTAGCAATTGCATGGGATGGACTGCACATCTTGGATGTTATGATTTTAGGGAAGACTACACCTAGAATGAATGCTGACAGATTATTATCATTTGCAGAAAAATGGGATATAGCAAACACTCATATTATATTCGATGGAACAAATGCAAGATACATGTCTGACTATATACCGGATGCTCTTCCTTTCCTTTCAAGTAATGCTCCCTGTGGAATGTACGCTCGTTCGGCTTACCTATTAAAAGATGAGTGCTATCTACGTCTAAGATTTCTTATTAATGAAGGTATGTTGTCGTGGGATGATGAAGTTGCTTCAAGACGCTATTATCATTCCAAGATGAAAGAAGAGATTAGCATACAGACAGAGTTTATCGAGGAATGTTCCGTTGTCCGGTTCAAGCAACAGTTCAGTGGAAAGTTCCGTCTTTTAAGTAAGAAGGAAATGAATCAGATGCTAGGTAAAGGGCGTTCTATGGACTTACTTGACCCTATAGCTTACCGGATGCTTCCATTGTTAGAATATAAATATGGAGAAGAGTTGACTCAAACAGCTAAGTTTGATGAACCGGAAAAAAGTATTATTACTCATAGAAGAGACAATATATATAATCCAAGTTTTTGGGCATAGGAGGTACAAATGAATTTAGAAGACATTAAAGATACAATCAACGCAGGGAAGAAGCTGAAACATAACATTTCAGTCCGGGACATTTCTTATGTTCTTCTTCTAAATAGTTTTGATGATAATAAGATTGCATTCAAAGCGATTTGGGGCAATGAAAGTGATGAAGAAGACATGAAAGAATATATGTCTTCCAAAAAGATAATTTTTCTACAAACTTATCTGAAAGCATTAAATAAAGATGAGAAGGAAGAAGTAAAATCTCCTGTTAAAGTAGAAAATTTCGCAGAAGACATTACTTTTGAGGAAAATAAGGCAGAACTTATTAAGTTGCTAAGTGATGTCAAGACAGCGCATACAGAGGGAAAATTGGATGCGAAAGATGCTCTCAAAATGCAGATTGATATTCGAACCAAACTAAATGACAAGTTCGGCACAGAAGAGAAAGAAGATAAGGATTGCGTTGTAGTGGTTGAACCTAAGTTCAATTATATTTGTCCCTACACCCAAAGAGAATGTTATGTAAACAGTAAAGAACAATGTATGAAACGGTACAATTTAATTGAAAAGGAGACAAACAATGGCTGATTATAAAGAACAAATAAAGTATTTGATTGACAATCCGGATGAGTTGCTTCAAAAGAAGCCATTCTTTAGAGGGGTTGTAGACTATAGTAGTTTATGGAATCACACACGTGAAGTATCCATCAACCAAACAGTAAGGGCGGAATTGCCTAAATTTAAAAAGAAAGTTATCTCACAACAACAATTTCTGGAAGAACTAGACCCTCAGTGCCACAAAGTCCTCTTTGACCAGAATGTCCCTTCTATTACCATGAAGTTGGATAACGGTAGCTATGTGGAGATTGAATATCAAAAAATGGCTGTATCTTATCAGAAGAACATAAAAGATAAGCAGGTTCTTCATCTGTGTGGGAATGACATGCTATTTACTCTTATGGAAACGCAGCCTTCTGAACAACAAGCTAAAGACTTCATTACTTTTAAACAATATTGGAGATTACGTAATCAGGATGGCATGAAGACTAAACTGGTTGATGCTCAATTGTCTGTAGGTGATGCAGGTTTACTTTACTACTTTGACAATAAAAAGAGAATCAAATGCCGTCTTTTATCTTTTATGGATGGATATATCCTGTGTCCTCACAATGACGATAATGGAGACCGGATATTAGAAAGTGTCTACTACACCGATGGAGAGACGGAATACATTGATTCTTACGACGACACATATGTTTACCACCATAGCAATAGCGGTCTGGATGCAGCCGATAAAGGATGGAAACTGGAAAGTGTAGAGGTTCATGGTTTTTCCGAAATACCTTTAGTAACAAAACGTGGAGATGTTGCATGGAACAATGCACAAAGCATCATTGAAGCATACGAAGTGTTATATAACATATTCAATGTCATTCAGAAACGTCATGGTTGGGGTATCCTCTATATTAAAGGTCGTTTCGATGATAGCGGAAAGACGATAGCGGGTAGCGTAATTCTAAACGATAGGTCTATGAATGCAGAAGGGGATGCTAAATTCCTGTCTCCCCCATCTCCACAAGGATATCTGGACACTCTTCAATTGCTGGAAGAAACTATTCAGAAATGTTCCAGCACGACCTTTATTCTTCCCAAAGACATTAAAATGTCCGGTGATATATCCGGCATTGCGATTATGATGTCTATGTCAATGGATATTGAAAACGCATTGCAAAAGGTTATTGACTACCAAAATGTTGCCGATAAAATGTGTCGTCTGTTCAAAGAAGGATTGGCTAAAGAATTGGTTGAGAAAAAGATACAATCAACAGCGGTAACAGACTTTGAACAATTGAACATCAATGCTTCTTTCAAAGTATGGAGACCACAGTCAGATACCGAATTTGCATCTATGCTTGTGAATTTAAAGACAAATGGTATCATATCCGAAGAAACAGCCACAGAAGAAAGTCCAGTTTCTGCTCCTGATGAAAAAGAACGCAGGAAAAAAGAGGTAGAGTTGCAAGAACAAAGAGAAATAGAAAAAGAAGAGAGAAGTGCTAAATTAGCGGCTTCTAAGAGCAATAATAATGAAAAATAATTAGCATCTTTGGGTACTATCTAAAACTCTATTTTATGGATTGGCAAAGCATCATAACGATTGTAAGTGTATTATTAGGTGGTGGTGGAGCGATTGCTCTATATAAAGCTAAACCTGAGAAGGTTTCTTATGAAATAAAGAATCTGCGTGAAATCATCGAAGAGATAAAGAAAAATCGAGATGAGGACAAAAGAGAGAATAGAGAAGAAATCGAGAGACTTAATCTTAAAATAGGAAAGTTAGAATTAAACGATGATATCAAGTCCAGAGCCATTTCAAAATGGCTCACTTGCCATTTTATACCAAGGGAAAGTAATTGTCCTGTAGCTGAATTTATCGAGAATGCAGAAAAGATTATTCAGAAGAAAACAGAACAGATTAACAATATAAAAGAAAAGAGAAATAATGAGCAAGCAATTAGTTAAAATCTTCACCTATGTAGACGGAGTGAATGATACTCCTTTTCCAAATGAAGAGAATCAATTAATTATTCCTGAGTATTCCTTTAGTGATATCCGCATGGGTTCTGTGAACCTAACCGCTACTGCAATGTATCCGACCTGTTTGGATGATAAATGGGTTACAGGAAAACAATATGCTGATTTTCGTGGTGAGAGATATTTTATAGTTAAAACTCCGTCTTCTTCCAAATCAAACGACGATGTTCGATATAAACATGACATTGAATTCGTTTCTGAAAGAAACATCTTGGAGACTATTTATTTCTATGATGTTGTATCTGATAACACTTCGGTAGACCGATATGTAAGTAATAGCACAAAGGTATTGTTCTACGGAGATGTGCATGAACTGGTTGCTCGTTTGAATTATTCTCTGGAATATAGTCAGGTATCCTACCGAGTTGTCGTTGATGCAGGCATTACTTCCGAGGTTAAGCAGGTCTCTTTAGAAGATGTGTTTGTCTTTGATGCTATACAGGAGATTTTCAATATCTTTGAACTTCCTTTTTATTTCGTAGGAAAGACATGTCATGTTGGCTTTACGGATAATGCCATTACTCATACATTCCGGTATGGAAAAGATTATGAGTTGCTTTCCATTAATAAGACAAATGCCAATTATAAAATAACCAACCGAGTTACCGGAACGGGTAGTTCGGATAACATTCAGTTCTATTATCCAAATCCAAGCAACGACCGGGCAGAGATTGAAGCGGCAGGCGGGAAATGGATAACTCCGGCTGGCACTCTTATGCCTCCTATCTATCGAGATACGGACGGTGCAGAGCGTTTCTATAATGCAATTAATAAAAGGTATATCAATCCAGAAACAGGAGAATACTATGTCTTTGAGAATGAATTTACAACAGCTAGTCAGAAGGAACAAATTGTTACTTTTGAAGATATAAAGCCTACAATTAAAAACACTCTCAATGCTGCCGGTTTACGCATAGACGAAATTATAGATGTAGCTTTTGACAAGGACGATAACGATGAGGTAGACGAAAGCACCGGAGATTATGTTCATTCTTACTTCTATGTAAAGCTGAACCGTTTTAGTGGAGACTACGGATTCAACTTATTCGAACAACCGATTGTAGGTAGCGACGCTTCTATTGTAATGACAAGTGGAAATTGTAATGCTTGTACATTCCAAATTGGAGTTATAGAAGTAGAAGAAGATGGAAAGACTGTTTTTAAGAATCCGGTACAAGTTGACAAAAATGGCAATATTGCAGAAGGTAACTATGCCGATAAAGTAAAGCCTAATAACATACAAGCCAACCAGCAAGATACTACACAGAATGAGGTATGGATTGCTTTGAAAAAAGACAATACTACCTTTGGTATGGTAATGCCGAATAAGAATGGAAATATCAGACCCTCCTATGGGGACAGCTTTGTTATCACAAACATTGATATGCCGCAGACCTATATCTACAAGGCAGAGAATGAATTGGAAGAAGCTATCCTTAAATACATGGCTAACAATAATAGTGAAAAGTTTACGTTCTCTATTAAGTTAAGTCGTATCTTCCTTGCTGAAAATCCGGCTATAGAAGCACTGATTAATTCAAGTGCACGTATTGATTTAGAATACAATGGCAAATACCATCAGCTTTATGTATCCAGCTATACTTATCGTTCAGATAGTGAAGTTCTACCGGAAATTACGATTGAACTGGCAGATACACTTACGATAAGTAAGAACTCCATTCAGACCAGCATTGATTCTGTCAAGCAGGATATAATGAATACTATTGGAGGTGTAGACTTCTTGAAACAAGGTCTGAAATACTTTCTTCGTAAAGATACGGAAGATATTGCACGTTTCTTTATTTCTTTCCTGAGAGGTATCAAGATTGGCAACTATGTATCCGGTGGAGACATTGGCGGTATATTTGCTGTTGATGGGAATGGAAAGACATTCATTGAGACTGACTTCTTAAAAGTACGTATGAAAGCCTACTTTGAGACGTTAGAGATTATCAATACCGGTAGTATTGCCGGACGGCAGATTATCACTCCCGGTGGCTCTATCAAATGTATTAAGGTAGTAGACCGAGAGGAAATAATTAACGAAGATGGAGAAAAAGAAGAAAAGGTATGGAACTTCTACCGGTGCTATTTCCTCGCTGAACAAGATGGAGTAAAGGTAGAGAATCGTTTCCGTAAAAACGACCAAGCTCTTTCACAGGACTTCAACATCAAAGAGGGTGTTTATGAAAATGTTTCCAATCATTATTATTGGAGACTGGTTGTGGGCGTAGGCGATGATTATATTGACTTGTCTAAGACCGATGCAGATACAAAGAGTGATGCTCCGGCTATAGGCGATGTAATCTGTCAATTAGGTCACAGAGACGACAAAGTACCAGAACGCCAGAACGCCATGATATTTAGTGCGGTGGATTTATATTCTCCGTCTTTAACCATGTATGCTGGCATTAATTCCTATTCCTATGTGAATAAGGATTACATCTCTTATGGCGTTGATAAGACGACCAACAAAGCCTTTATGAATGTCTATGGAGATACTTATATTGGCGATAGGAATCGTACTTCTTATATGGAATTTAAGACTGGAAAAGGTCTGAAAATAAAAGGTCAATTGGAGGTAGGCTCAACCATCGGAAATGGTTCAACCATTGAAGACGCTTTAGACAAAGCGACTCAGGATGCTATTGATGCAGCTACCGAAGATTTGACTAACTACGCTAAAGAGGTAACAGAAAGCCTGAATAACATTCAATATCAAATAGATGGTCAAATTGAAAGTTTCTTTGAAAAATATAGCCCAACTCTGACGAATAAACCTGCCGTTGATTGGACTACCGAGGAATTAAAGAAACAACATGCCAATGATACCTTTACCAACATTGATACAGGCGAAAGCTGGAAATGGGTAAAAGATGGTACTACTTGGAAATGGAGTGTCATTGAAGATACAGCTACTCTAAAAGCATTGGCGGCTGCATCCAAAGCACAAGATACAGCAGACGGGAAACGTAGAGTATTTGTTGCCAAACCTACTAATGAACAGGTTTATGACGTTGGAGACTTATGGGTAAATGCAACGTATGGTACGACTTATCACAATGATATTCTTAGAGCCAAGACAGCGAAGAAAGCCGGAGAAGCATTTAATATTTCTCATTGGGAATTGGCTTCTAAATATACCGATGATACCAAGGCGAATGAAGCTGCGGCAGCGGCAGCGGAAGCACAAGAAGCTGCGGAACAAGCTGCAACGGCTGTGGATAATTTGAACACATACGTGGACGGTGCATTTAAGGATGGTGTGATTGAAGAATCCGAAGCACAAGCCATTGAGAAATATATAAACATCGTAGACAACGCTAAGAAAACTACCGATGCTGCCTATACTAAATTGTATGCAAATACATATCTTACAGGAGCAGCAAAGACCGGATTGAAATCTGCCAAAGATAAGCTGGACATTGCGACCACTAATCTTATCAATTCAATCAACACTGCTATTGCCGATGGTCAGACTACAGTTGCAGAAAAGAACGATGTAGATGCTAAATTTGCAGCTTACAATACAGCGAATGAAGCCTTTAGTACCGCAGTGGAAGTGGCTAATGGTGCTATTCAGGATTTATTAAAATCTTATTCAGACCAAGCTAAAGAAGCTGCGGTTGCTGCACAGGCTGCGGCAGATGCGGCACAAGCTGCGGCAGACAGTGCATCGGATGCAGTAGACGATTTAAACGGATATGTTGATGGAGCGTTTAAAGATGGAGTCATAGACGAAGCAGAAGCTAAGGCTATAGAAAAGTACATCAATGTAGTAAATGGTTCTAAAGCAGCAACCGATGCTACATACACCAAACTGTATTCCAATAAATATTTATTAGGTACAGCAAAAGAAAACTTAAAGACAGCTAAAGATAAATTAGATGTTGCGACTACTGCCCTTCTTACCTCTATACAGTCTGCCATTGCGGATGGGAAGACAACAGCGGAAGAGAAAGCTGCGGTAGATGCGAAGTATGCTGATTTTAATAAGGCTAATGAAGACTTTAACACAGCCATAGAAGCTGCAAATCTATCCATTCAGAACATGTTGAAGAGCTACGCTGATGCAGCATTAGCGGCAGCGGAGGCAGCGCAAACTTCGGCAGATGCGGCTAAGACAGCGGCAGATAATGCTGCTGGGGCAGTCGGAGACTTGAATGACTATGTAGATGGAGCTTTCAAAGACGGTATTATTGATGCTTCTGAGGCACAGGCAATAGAGAAGTATATCAATATTGTAAATAATACCAAAGGTGAAGTAAAGGCAACATTTGATAAACTATATGCCAATGTCTATTTAACTGGTGCAGCGAAGACTGGATTAAATTCAAGCTACACGGCTTTGAATACCGCCATCACAAATCTACTTAATTCAATTAATACTGCTATAGCAGATGGGAAAACAACGGCAGCGGAGAAAGCGGATGTGGATTCAAAATACGCTTCTTTCAACACTGCGTATTCTTCTTTCAATACAGCCGTAGAAACAGCGAACAAAGCCATTCAAGATAAATTGAAGACTTTTGCAGATGATGCTAAAGCCTTGGCGGAGTCTGCACAAGCTGTAGCGGATGCAGCAAAAGACAGATTAGATTCATGGGCTGAGGATGGAGTCATCTCACCTACCGAAAAACAAGGTATCAAAGATGAAATAGCCAGAATTAAAGCGGATAAAGATAATATTACCGCAGGATACCTATTATATAATCTGGGAGAAGCAACTGCTTACAATACAGCTTATACAGATTATTACAATAGTCTTTTGGCTTTGTCTGACACAACTAAAGAAACGATTGAGATACCAACCGATTTTGCGACTAAGCAGACTAAATATTATACTGAAAGGACTGCTGCGTTAAATGCGATTGCATCCGCTTCTAAATCTGCGGTTGATGCTGCACAGGCTGCGGCAGATGCAGCTAAAAGTCGTTTAGACTCATGGGCAGCGGATGGGGTTATCTCTCCGGCTGAGAAACAAAGTATCAAAGATGAGAGGGCACGAATTTTAGCAGATAAGGCGGATATAACTACTGGATACACACGTTATAATTTAGGAACTCCAACGGACTATAATACAGCCTATACAGCCTACGATACGGCATTGGCTGCACTGTCAAAAGATACACCAGAGGTTATAACTATCCCTTCGGACTTTGCTACGAAGCAAAAGAATTATTATACCAAGCGTACTGCGGCTATTTCTGCAATAGATGCTGCTACAAAATCAAATGCCGATGCTGCGGCTGCTGCGGCTGCAAAAGCACAGGAAGATATTGATAACGTAAAGACCGATATCAATAAAATCAATTCCGATGTAGCCGGATTAAAGAACTTTACTGATGATGCTTTTGCTGATGGAGTAGTAGACCGTGGAGAGGCTTCTGCCATCGGTGCTTATCTGAAAAGCATTGCTACAGTTAAAGCCGATGTAGACAAAAGTTATACAGAAGTCTATGCTAATCCGTTACTTGCCGGAACAGCTAAGACTACATTGAACACAACTTATACGGCTTTTGGGAAAGCTGTAGAAGAACTTACTACCGTTATTGAAGCCGTTGTAGAAAAAGGGATAGCCGATGCAACCGACAGAGCTTCTGTAAATGGTAAATACGATGCTTTTAATACAAAGTACGGAGCTTTCATAGCTGCTTTAAATGCTGCCAATACTTACATTCAAGACCAGATTGAGAGTAAGGCAGAAAATGCTTTAACGGAAGCTGTTAGCTATCGCTATTTAAAGAAAGCATTTAGCGAATATACTATTATTGAAGGTGGCTTAGTCCAAAATTCACTCAATGTTTTAGGATACACCAATGATAAAAAAGAATTTGTCGTACAAGCCGGAATGAATGGTATATATGACGCTTCTCAAACACATGGTGGTATTGCTGCATGGTATGGTGGTTCTATGAAGGACTATTTCGATTATACTGATTTGGACAGACCGAAAGATGTAGCCAAAGGAGTTGACCGCATGGATGGTACTGGATATCGGGCTAACGGAAACTTATGGTGGGACGAAAATGGTGAGGTTCACGCTGACCCGCTTTCTTTCTTTGTTGGAACAGAAACAGTTGGTGGATTGTTAGCGTCTTTCCAAGTGGTAATGACCAATAAAAAACCGGACTATCTTATTCCAAAAGTACCATTCCAAGACTTAACCATATCAAACAATCTCACAGTTGGTGGAGACATCATCTTAAAAGATGGTATTCTGAAATGGGATGCGGCTAACAATGCTTTCTATGTAGAAAAGAAAGACGGTTCTATCGCTAGCTTCTATGCAACCGGAGAAGTATCAGCCGGAGGTGCTGGCTCTGGTGGAAGTGGTGGCGGAGGCGGTCTCATTGAGAACGTCTATGGCTCTTCTTCTCTTGGAGACGAATTTTCTGATTCAGACTTAAACAATACGTTCAACGCCTACAGTATCAATCAGATATATTTGGACGTAAAAAATTTGAAGTCTGGTGCAGCCGTCAGTTTAGTTGTTAATGGAACAGGAACAGTTCTTACGAATATTGTAAAAACAGGTTCAACGATTACCGCTACCAAAGGAAATCTAGCATTCTCTTCATTGACATCAAAGCCAACTACCATCGCTGGTTATGGCATTACAGATGCTTATACTAAAACTCAGGCAGACGGTAAATATGTTTTAAAGTCTGGTAGTAATATGACCGGAACACTGAACTGGGTTGGTGCAGATGCAAATATTTATTCCATTCTTTTAGGAACAAACCATTATATAGGCATTGATGGTTCTGCGGGAAGTTCCATGTTGCATTGGGATGGAACTAGAACTCATGTGGGGTCTTTAAAAGGTTCTGTTGCTATCAGGTCTAACGCAACAGACCTTATTCATAATTATAATGGCACTGGATATATTATACTAGATGCTCGTAACTACAATAACTATGCTCCCAAAAAAGATGGGACGGGTGCTGGCGGAAATTGGGCTATCAATGTTTTAGGATGGGCACATCGGCTACATCAAGCATTGGGAAATAAAACAGCGGAACAAGTATTTACCGACAATGGAGTATATTATTACCAAGTATCAAGTGCCGAGGATACCGGTTATCCGACTGATTATGGTCATGGACTTATGCTTCAAAGGTCTTCTGGGGATACGCTTACAAGTTCACAAGCTGTTCTTGATATATTCACTCCGACTTCGGGGACTAACCTTGTATATCTAAGAACAGGTATAGGGAATGGCACGAAAATAACATGGCAGGCATTCCAGCAAATACTTCATACAGGGAACTACACTTCTCTTATCACTAAGTTGGGAACAGCGACCGTTGGTTCTAATACGAAGTTCTTCTATTTGAATGCGGGTACTCCGACGGCTTCTAATGCTTCTATTGGTACAGGTACTCACCCAATCTATCTAAATGGGGGTGTATTCACTGCTTCTACCTCTACAGTCGGGTCAGCTAGTAGAGGTATATATATGACTGGTGGATTGCTTACAGCTATGAGCGCAACTGTAGGCTCTGCTTCCCTTCCGGTTTACATGAATGCAGGTACAATCACTCAGTGTTCTACAACATTAGGCGTATCTATTACTGGAACTGCACCAAGATTAACAACAACAGAATTAACTAATCAAGACTTAAACAGTTATACTTACACTAACTATTCTGGCAAGTTGTACTATGCAGGCGGAAGTAATACCACAACCAATGTACCTTCTGGTGTAGGTGCTTACGGTTTGATGGTATGGAGAATCGCTACTGGATATACCGGACATCTGATGTTTGATTCTGCTGGTGATTTTAGAGCAAGATTCCATAATGGTACGACTTGGTCAGCATGGGATAAGTTAGCTTATATCACTGATAATGTAGCAAGCGCAACCAAGTTACAAACGGCACGTACCATAAACGGAACTTCGTTTAATGGTACTGCAAATATAACAACCGCAAACTGGGGAACGGCTCGCAATCTCACTATTGGTGGTGCTGTCAAAAGCGTCAATGGTAGTGCAAACGTTTCATTTAGTCTTAATGAGATAAATGCTGCATATGGTAGAAATGTAATATATACAGGTACTACAACAGCACAAGGATGGTATAGATTAGCTTCTACAGGGCAAAATATAAATACAACAAATTCGTTATTCTTTATATCTGTAACGGTATCTGGACAAAATTCTACGTTCTTGTTGCAGGTATCTACCAATTATGATAATAATCCAAGTCTTATTCAATTAGGAGGTTCTAATTATTCAACTGCATCCATAGACCAATTCCGTTTGGTTTACCATACGACTTATTCTGGTCATTATGGCTATTTAGAAGTAAGGTCAAGAGGTGCAATGACAGATGCGACATTCAATGTCTTTTTGGTAGGTAGAGCTAATACTACATGGACTTTATCTACGGCATTAACCGCAGGTAGCATTCCGGAAGGATATACCAGCAAGACATTAACACCTGCTTCTGCATCTATCGTTGCTCCAACCTTTAGAGGTGCTTTAGTAGGTAATGTTACCGGTAACGTTACTGGTAATTTAACCGGAAATGCTTCTACAGCTACTTCCCTACAAACAGCCAGAACTTTGTGGGGTCAGTCCTTTAATGGAACAGCGAATATAACCGGAACATTGCTCGGGGTTGAAAGCCTAGTTGCAAGAAGTGGTCGTATCAACAACTTCTCAGGTTATTTTGATGATTCAGGTAATCCGGCAACAGGAACTATCTGTATTACACTACCGAATGGCTGGACTTCCAGTATGAATATTTATGAAATATGGATATATGAATATAATACGACTGCGAATGCTTCTGTCATTACAATTGGTGCATATAATTATAATGGTGGTGGAACTGCAAGTAGTGCGAAATGGGTAAATATTGGATACCATACAAAAGGTGCTTACAGTAAAGGTGTACGTTTAGCATATAACGGTAGTAAATGTGTTATTCTATTAGGAACTACGGCTACTAAATGGTATTACCCCAAAGTATATCTAAAAACAATTTATACAGGACATAGTAATCAGACTATTTGGGGAGGAACTTCTACCATCTCTTTGATTACTTCGGAGACCGGATACACCAATATTGATACACCCGCTAGGATGGATGAGTTCTTCGGAGATACATCGGTAACAGGCAGACTTGCAGTAACCGGTGCAGGACACTTTGGGTACACTTATACCACAATGACAGCGGGTATTAATGTTAAGGGTGATAGCGCAACAACGGGTATCTCTATCTATGATGGTACGGGAACTACTGCTCGTTTATACCGAAAAGGAGATATTTTATATATTACCAGAGCCGGAAATGATGCTAATGGTATTCTTATGAGTACAGCCGGAAGTATATATCCCGGAGCAAATAATACATTAACAAATGGTACAACCACTAATCGCTGGTCAAACGTCTGTACCCAATTACTTAACGTAGCGGGTGTAGGAACGTTTGCATCTCACATTGCTGTATCCGGAGAAGTTCGGTCAACCTCCGCTAAGGCTTTCCGTGCTGTTTATAATAGCTATGGCTTTTTCATATATAACGATGGTAATTCCTCCTATTTTATGTTGACTGCCAAAGACGACCAGTATGGAACTTACAATAGTTTAAGACCCCTGTATATAAATAACAGTACCGGTGTTGTAACTATGGGAAATGGTACAAACATTAGAGGTATTCTAAACGTAACAAATACTACAGAAGCTACCGCAACTACTGTTGCCGCTATAAAGACAGCAGGTGGTATTGGAGTCGCTAAACAGTTGAGAGTTGGCGGTGCTGTAACTTTCAGTTCTACTCTCAGTGTTACAGGTCAGATTACTGCATCCGGTGGACTTCGGATTGGCAACTACTACCTGAAATCTACAGCGGACGGATTGGCACTTACTCACGTAACTACCGGAACGGTTGCTAACTTCTACGCTACTGGTGAAGTTTCTGCGGGTGGTGTAGGTTCAGGCGGTTCAGGCGGTGGCGGTGGACTAATCGAGAATGTGTATGGATATAGCAAATTGAATGGAGAGTATAAAGATACCGACCTCAACAACACATTCAATGCTTATACCATTGCTCAAATCAATAAGCGAGTAGTTAGTCTGGAAGGCGGCTCTGCATTAACTGTAACCACTACTGGTTCAGGCAATGCAGTGACTTCGGTTGCCAAGTCCGGTACGGCTATTACCGTAACGAAGGGTACTACTTTTGTTGATACTACAAATCCCCAAACTATTGGAGGGTCAAAAACGTTCTCTTCATCCATACTAATGGGACGAAGTAATCTTCATTATGTTAATCACGCATCAACTGCCAATGCTACAGGATTATATTGGAAAACAGCTAACTATGCAGCCAATCAATTTGGTATTGGTTGCTTCACCACAAACAATGCTTCTCCCAGAGGATTTATCGGTTGGACTTCTGAGCCGTGGCAAACTGCAAATAACTTAACGGTATCTGAGACCTCTTTGACCTATAAAGGGAATGCTATTCTTCATTCTGCCAACTATAATACTTACGCTCCGACGAAGACAGGTGGTGGTGCTTCCGGTTCTTGGGGCATATCAATTACTGGCAATGCAGCTACCGCCACTACAGCTAACAGACTGGTCAGCTTGGGTGATACAAACTGGACTACATTGGCTGATGCTACTGGAAATGGAGTAAGGTGTTACGTTGACACTACTACGGAAGGAAGGTGGATGACCTATGGTTCAGTGTTACAAATATCTAACGTAAACAATCCTAATCCTGGGACGAGTGACCACTGGTTAACCCAAATATTAAGCTCAACGAGTAACTTACTAGGGGTACGTTGGAGAACTAATACTGGTGCTTGGTCTGGTGTACAAACTATTGTTACATCTGGCAACTATACTTCATACGTTACTAAGGTGGGTACAGCCACTATTGGTGCAGCTAATAAGGGTATATACCTAAATGCTGGTACCCCGACAGCTATGTCTTCTACAGTCGGTTCTACAACTGTACCAGTGTATATGAATGCAGGAGCGATAACTGTTTGTAGTACTACACTTGGAGTGAGTATCACCGGTAATGCAAAAACAGCTACCACTTTACAGACCACTCGGACGCTGTGGGGACAGAGCTTCAACGGTACGGCAAACGTAAGCGGAAGCATGACTGGTGTAGGACCTAATATTGTTGCCGCTGCTAATATAACAATGACTACTACTGGTGAAGGTAATAATCTATCTTTAAAATATAATAACGATGATACAAAATCAGTAGTTCTAAATACGTCAGCATTCAAACCATTTGACTTGGCTACAAATAAACTGAATCTTGGAACAACGGCAGCTAGATGGTTAGGATTATATGCCAATACTGGAAACTTCTCTAGTACATTATACAGTGCATCAACTGTCACAGGTACTCGATTCATCTCTACTGTTGCTACCGGAACAGCACCATTGGCTGTCAATTCTACTACGATGGTTACCAATCTGAATGCTGACATGGTAGATGGCATTCACTCATCTAATATCCCGTTAGAATACGATGCTAGCTATAAACCAACTGGTACTACTGCAAGATGGATTAGAATCGCTTACTTTGACTATAGTAGTGCAATTTATAGCTGGTCAGGCACATTTGCAATAACTAATGCTTATACAAATGATGAAAATAAAGGTTTAATATTTACCGTATCAACTGCACATGGTACTACTTCTCCTGTAATCACACAAATAGGAGGTGCTTCAGGGGTATTCACTTCCATTAGAATTGTTAAGGATACAACTACGGTATATCCTACTACAGCAAAGGTGTATTTAGAAGTATATTACAATTCAACTTCTGCGGCTAATAATGTTTACGTATCATATAAACCTGCAAATAGAGCAATTGGTAAATGGACGCTGTACACTACTTATACTGCGGGTAGTATTCCTACTGGTCACACTGCTATAGCTCAACTATATACTACTTCCGGTCTTTCTACGACTGCTAATTTGCGGGTACAAGGCACAGCCGTAATTTTAGGTGCTACTAATCATAATGATAGACTGGATATTCAGTCAGATGGCAAGATAGTTCCCCACTCAACAGCTACCAGACGGTCAGGCGTATATGGTGTATATGACGTTGCGAAGATTGGTCACATTTGGTCCATGGGAACTAGTTATATGATTGCCGATGATGGTTCTGGATTTGGTAATCTATACGGATTTGCATATCAGTATTCTGCGAGTGATAGAGCCACAGAACACCAAGCAGTTTGGTGTGTAAATGGCGCACCTAAAGTTGCTTTGGGAAATAACTTCTGGGTAGCTAATAATGCAACAATCGGTGGCACTTTAACTGTTACCGGAGCAGGCTCTGTAAATACCCTGACCATCAAAAATACAGAAGCAGTTGGGCATATTAAATTTTCAAGAGGTAGCTTTAATTACATCACTGCTCCGACCAGTGGAACAATTGCATTTATAGTAAATGGTCAAGCGGTTGGTGAAGCGACGGCTGACCTGATTATTCAAAATGGGGTTCTAAAAGCGGGTGCAGCGAATGCTACCGCTTTAGGACAAGATACTCGCAGATGGTCAAACATGTACTCTGTACTTTTGAATGTAAGTGGAGTAGCTACCTTGTCTTCTACGGTGAACATCGCAGGGGTATTGAATGCTAACAACGCTACGGACGCTACTAGCACAACGGCTGCGGGAGCAGTGTTCGATGGTGGAGTAGGCATTGCGAAACAGCTTCGAGTGGGCGGAAATGTAACTATTGGCGGAAATGTAACTTTTGCAACCAGTGGTCTACTATCAGTACCTTATTCTGGCGGACAATGGATTTCATTAGCTACCCGAACTAATCTTATAGCAGGCAATCAGAATACCTCAGAAACTAGTGCACACGCATTATACCGAGTGAAGTCTTTTGCCGGAGATGCAGTAGTATTTGGAGGATTGAAAAACTCCATCGGATTTTACGGATTCTATAAAGCTCGTATTGATTCAGGTGAAAACAAATATGATTGGAGTACAGTATGGAATACTACTACAGGTGCATTAACTCATAATAAGGCAATGACGGTATCCGGTGCAACCACACTGAACTCTACTTTGACTGTAGCTTCTACTGGATTGTTCAACTTGTCTACTGATGCGACCAGCACTACTGACGCTGCGGTAAGAATTGTAGGTGGTTTAGCTGTTGGCAAGCAATTGCGAGTGGGTGGTGCGGCTACATTAAGCTCTACACTATCAGTGAGCAGTACGCTTAATGTAAGTGGAGTAGTAAACGCAAATAATGCAACCGATGCGACCAGTACCACAGCAGCAAGCCTTGTTTGTGATGGCGGTGTCGGAATTGTTAAGCAGTTAAGAGTAGGTGGAGCAACCACGCTTAGTTCTACTCTCTCCGCAGCCGGAATTGTTTCCTTTACGAATGCAACTGATGCGACCAGCACGACTGCTGCGGCTGTGAAAGTCACCGGAGGACTTGGAGTAGCTAAACAACTAAGAGTAGGTTCAAACGCTGTATTCACCAAAGGTATTTACATCAATGGCAATACAACGGGAGATGAATCTATCACGTTAGGTACATCTGGGAATAAAAAGATAAAGATGGGTACAGGTGGTTCTCCCGGGACTAGATGGTCTGAAATCGCATTCTTCCCGAACTTTGCAAACAATGGTGGATTTACCGATATCAATCTGAATATACAGGCAGAAGGAACTATCCAGATATCTTCGCAAGCGAAGTTTATATGGATATCCGGTGGAAACATTGCTGCATCCGGTGAAGTATCCGCTGGTTCTACTTCTGACCGGAATCTAAAGAAGAACTTCTCTTTGGAAGACTATCAGCAAAGAGTACTAGACCTCGGGATGGTACAAGACTTTGAATATCGTGAAGAAGAGATGAAGCGTGCAGTCCGGACTTATAAGCCCGGACGACATACCTCATTAATCGCACAGGACATCAAATCTTGTACTTCAATGGTGTCCAAAGACAAAGATGGATATTTGAAGATTAATCCGCTAGACAAAGAGTTCCTCTTCACCGTTGTAGGTGCGGTTCAACTCAATGTCCTTGGATTGCGTGAGGTGAAATCCGAAGTTGAAATATTGAAAGATGAAATAAGAGAGCTAAAAAAGAGAATAGAATATTTGGAAAGTTTAAAGTAGTTCCATATCTTTGCGACACATAAGCAATTTTGAAATGACAATGTTTGATTTATCTCCCCTGTTTGTGAAAATAGGGGAGATATTTTTTAAGAGAAGCTACTCTTACTAATGGAAAGGTAAGATATTAGATGATAACTGTGTCACCATCAAACCTAATATATTTAATAAAATTCAACATATAGTTTTTTTTTAAAAAAATTATGCAGGGAAACGCCCTGTTCGTTTTATAAGTCAAGGGAGTCTGGCAAAAAAATCCCTTGACTTTCATATGAAAATATTTTTAATATTTCAGGAATATGCCTGCGTTATAAAGTGGAATGCTTTGCAGAGCATTCCACTTATTTTTTTGATATATAATTTGATATCCGGCAATTTATATTTATATTTGCGTTCAGTTTATAAACTTAAAAACTATCATTATGGCTATCGTAGCAGAAAAACTTAATTCGATGAACGTGAGAATCGTCACGAAAGACACCACCGACTATTTTATCGAAAGTAATGTAACATTCACTGACAATGAGCTTGGCGCATTTGAGAGTGGTACAGTCAAGACTCTGGATAAGAATACCGACCTAGCGTATTTCAACAGTAACGGCTCGTTTACCGTAACGTTCCAGAACGTATCCGACTTTACGGAAATGGGCAAGATTATGACTGCCATTGAAACGTACATGACCGAAGTAAAGACTTTCGACCCCACCACTGTTATGCCGAAAGCTAAAACAGGTATCTAACTAACCAGTATATATATAAATTAAAAAACTTAATTATTTTTTATCATGGAAGGAAAATGTAAGAAAGTTGACTTTACCAAAGTAGCCGTAGAAAACATTGAAGGAAAGGTTGAGTACATCGACTACTCCAAGCAAATCGGCAATGTAATCTACAGCCAGACTAAGGAATTGGGAGAGGTGGAACTAGCTCGGGACATCTACAAGAACGGCATTGTAAACCTCACCAAAGAACAATGCGATACAGTGATGAAGTATTTTGGCGACCAGCCGTATTTCATCAAGCATGCTTTTGAAATGGCTATGAAATTCGATTAACTTATCAACCGGTGGCACACCGGGGTTTGTACGGTGAGAACCCTCCTATGGACGACCGGAGCGGAAGCTCGGATAGAAGTGCTTGGCGATGAAATTTGACTAATTGTTTTTAGGGTAATAATTATCGTATTTTTTGATTTTTGATTCAAACCTCTTCTTCTGTAAAAGCCCTGCGTCAATCTGTTCCGATGCAGGGCTTTTTTTATGCACAGACTCTAACATCAACAAGTGGGCGAGGTACAAACCGGTATGTTTACCTACTGTTCACAAAAACGATACTTTCGATAATGATACAAAAATGTGGGGTGAGATTCGTTCTGATGTATCTACTTGGGATAGACCTTGGTTTTATGGCTCTATAGCGTATCCGGTGTATATTGTACCCATAATAGGTAGTCTTAGTGATTTAGGAAGTAATGGTTCTCCTAATGAAGCTGCAATATGGAAATATAATCCTCCATTTGGATATCCACATGCTCCTTTCCGAATGACAGATTTTTTAGGATATAATCACAATGCTTTCCCTCCTGTATATGTTCGTATGTCTGACCAAATTATAATTAATGGTACTTATGATACAACCATTGAAGAATGGGGAACAGATAAAAGGTCGGGAGAATGGGAGTTTAAAGAAATATTAGAAGTTATAAATACCAATACACAAGTATATGCCGGTATTGCGATTAGAAATATTACTAGAAACGTTCTAGTAGGATATGTAAAAACAGAACCATTAACAGGCACTCTAGCGGATTATGAAAATGGTGTTTTCCGTTTAAATCCAGCTAGCGGTTCTCCAATTGCAGATGGCGGATTTGGGCATAAGGTATATGATAATGATTTAATAGATGTCTACATATTCCTATCTGTTTCTCCCGGAGAAACAGATGTTGATTCAATGCTAAAATACAGTGCCTATGTAGATTCTGATTCAGAGTGTTATAAAAGATACATAGTTGGTCATAACACTATTACCGTTGTTGTAAAATACGCTTTTGCTGAATTGACAAGTACTATACAACAATTTATTTCTGGTAAGGTGTACTATGTAAATGACAATGATTATGGTGGAGATGGAAGCGTCTATAAAGTTACTAGCTATATTGAAGCTCTTTATGGTTCTGTAAATATAGATAAAACTCCTAATAGTGATTATAGTAGTTTCCGTATTTATCTTTCTGGTGATTGCATTGGAACAAAATCAAATGGAGAGACATTCTATTCATCGGCTGTACCTATAATTACATATCTAACGAAAACCAATGGAAATTTCAATAATGCAAATTTCAAATACACATTGAATGGAACAGAAGATATGAAATTCATTGGGTATAATTCTGTAAGGGATGCACAGTCACAGGTTAACGGTACGGAATTTATCGGATGTCCTATTTATGATAGTATTGAATCCAACAATGTGGATGCAGATAATGTTGGAGTATTATCACAAAGAAGAATTGAGCTTAGATGTAGCGCAGTAAGTAGCAAGCAATACTATATGATAAGTATGCAAAGCAAGAATGATAACAATGTTGTTACTATTTTACCTTAAACATATTCTAAACCCATCGAACTCGATGGGTTTAGAATACTCATTATAACCATTGTCCGGTTTCAAAATTAAACTTTCTGGTAAATATATTGCCAGCATCGCCTACGGTTTGAACGCCTCTTATGGATATTTCCCAAATGGCATTATAGGTAGGTAAGAGTAGATTAGTTCCCGGGTCTACCATAAATGCAGCGGAAGAAAGACCTTGCACTATTTGTACTTTTGAACCATATTCATATACATCTCCGGTTTCTTCATTGGATATTTCTATACTCATGGTAAATTGCAATTGACCACCATATTCATTTTTAACCGTTCCGGTCATGTAATAAATCTCATATACATAAGAACCGCTAACCAAGTTCTTTTGATATTCTATATTTAAGGTAGTTACTGAAATATATTGTGCAATAAAATTATATGTTTCTAATAAGACTCTTTTATGTCCCTTCCCTTCTTCATATTCCAAATAGTACATACTATTTACTTCTATAGGTGGGGTTTCAGTAGGAGCACCAGTAAATGAGTATTGGCTCAATATAGCATACACATCTACTCGCTCACCAGCCAGCCATGTATCCCTAACAGGAATGGTTAAATCTTCTGGTGGAAACCATTCAGCAAGAGTTTTTTTAGTCGTCTTCCATATTGTACCTTTAGTTGGATGAACCACCAATAAGCCGGGAAACCAAGATACTTCATTGCCGTAACTAAATAAATCAAGCATTTCTATATTACCTTCTTTCCATGAAGTAGCATAATCATCAAATGCAATTATGACATAGTTATTGCTATCCGCTTTATTTAGATAGGTCTTATCCGGTATTCCTATTTCAATAGATGGTGTAGAATCATGGTAGTATCCATCAAAATCTCTCATCCTAAATGGCGAATTTGGATATCCTTCTGGACGTTGATATATCCATGCCATATTAGAACCAATAGAGCTTGTATTTACAAATGGAATAGAAAAGCCATATTTTACTTTTTTCCGTTCTTCTTCTGTAATCGGGCTGTACGTTTTGTACTTTACCGGTTTGTACCTCGCCCACTTGTTGATGTTAGAGTCTGTGCATAAAAAAAGC